>Ga0181530_10000827_pt1 | contig 39989 bp, 39 predicted proteins | sample PEATcosm2014_Bin_42_FD_119769 | JGI IMG/M metagenome (GOLD analysis project Ga0181530, IMG submission 119769) | Peatland microbial communities from MTU Mesocosm Facility, Houghton, MI, USA - PEATcosm2014_Bin10_60_metaG | ecosystem: Environmental > Terrestrial > Soil > Wetlands > Peat | place...
CCGCCGTCCCGGGTGCCGCCGTCCCGGGTGCCGCCGTCCCGGGTGCCGCCGTCCCGGGTGCCGCCGTCCCGGGTGCCGCCGTCCCGGGTGCCGCCGTCCCGGGTGCCGCCGTAGCCGCGCCGGCCTGGCCCGTCCCGGTTGCCCCGGATGCCGAACGACCCCTGGCGGGCCTGGTCCGCCGGGATTCGGCCAGCACCTCCGGGAGCCGTTCCCGCAGGCTCACGAAGGATGTCCTGCTTACGCCGCGCATCGGAGTTCCTCCCGCACTCGGGGTACCGGGACTGGGGAGATGTTCACTGAGCCGCCCTCGCCCCGATCCCACCGCGCTGCTCAAGGTCGTCGAGGAACCTGTCAACCACGCGGCTCTGCCGAGCCTCATCCTGGAGCGACTCGCCCACGATGCGGCTGGCCAGGTCGGTGGCCAGTGCGCCTACCTCGGCCCGCAGCGAAGTCAGCGCCTGCATGCGCTCAGCCTCGATCTGCGCGTTCGCCGCCTCGGCCAGGCGCCGCGCCTCGGCCTGAGCCTCTTCGCGCATCTCGGCGATGATCTGGGCACCCTGCTCCCTCGCGTCCTCACGAAGACGGGCGGCCTCATGGCGGGCTTCGGCGAGTTGCTGGCGGTACTGCTCGAGGACCCGGGCCGCTTCGGCCTGGGCCTCCTCCGCGCGTTCCAGCCCACCCTCGATCTGGTCGGTGCGCTCATGCAGCGTCTTCTGGATACGCGGCAGCGCCACCTTGCCGAGGAACCCGAAGACGATGAGGAACGAGATCGTGCCGATGATGAGCTCGGTGAGCGTGGGAAGCAGGGGGTCCTGTGATCCCGATGATGCTGCCAGCAGAAACGTCATCGCATGGCCGCCCTTCCTGTCATGCCTGTCACGACAACTACCGCGTTACTTGCCGAAGATAAAGGGCACGACGAGACCGATGAGCGCGAGGGCCTCGGTCAGGGAGAAGCCGATCCACATGAACTGGGTGATCCGCCCGGAAGCTTCCGGCTGGCGGGCCATCGCCTCGATGGCGTGACCGAAGATCAGGCCGATGCCGACACCCGGCCCGATGGCCGCCAGGCCATACGCGACCGCTCCGAGGCTGCCGCTAACCGTGGTGCCGGCGGCGAGGGCGTGTGTGGTAGCAACGTCAAGCATCTGTCCGTTTCCTTTGTGTCAGGACCGGCGAAATCCTTTCGCCGGACGGGTCGGAGTGAAGGCGTTAGTGGCTCGTCTCCAGCGAGTCCGCGATGTAGACCGCGGTCAGCGTGGTGAAGATGAAGGCCTGGAGCAGCTGGATCAGGGCCTCGAGCGCGGTGACGGCGATCACCATCACGAACGAGGTGGCGGCGAACACCAGCCCGACGCTGAGGCTGGCCAGGTACCAGACCGCCAGCGTGAAGATCAGCAGCAGCAGGTGACCGGCGAACATGTTCGCGAACAGCCGCACGCCGAGAGTGAACGGCTGGATGATGAAGTACCGGGCGAACTCGATTGGCACCAGGAGCACGAGCACCCACTTGGGCACCTCGGGGGGGACCATCTTCCTGAAGTAGCCGCCGACGCCCTGGTGCTTGAAGCCGAGGTAGAGGTAGGTCACGTAGACCATGAGGACCAGGGACCAGGGGAAGCCGCTGCGCGACATCGCCGGGAACTGGAAGACCGGGATGATCTCCATCAGGTTCATGAGCCAGACGAAGAAGAACAGCGACATCAGGAACGGCAGGAAGCCGTCCCCCCGCTTACCCAGCGACGGGCGGAGGATCTGATCGCGCACGGCGAACAGGGCCACCTCGCCGAGGTTCTGCACCCCGCGCGGGACGATCTTCGGCTTCCAGAACGCGAACCCGAAGAAGATGATGACGATCGCCACGCAGACCAGCGCGATCAGCATCGGCTTGGTGAAGTGGAAGGCGCCGATGCTGAAGATCGGCCGGAAATCGAAGCTGTTCAGACCGGGCGCCGGGTAGCCGCAGCCGGAGAAGATGTGGCATCCGCCGCTGCCCGCGGCGGCCACGTGGACGTCACCGATCACCGGACGGCTCCTCTCGCAGCGTTTCCTGGGCGTGCTCGTTCTGTGTGGATGATGACCTGCCGTAGCGATAGATGACCAAGCCGAGTGATATTCCGAGGCCGAACAGCATCCCGACCGGGAAGATGACCGTCTCGTGCACGGCCCGGCTGACCAGCCACCCGATCGCGCCATAGGCCATCATGCCGGCGATCAGGTAGCTGAGGACCGTCCAGCCCGAGCCCCGGGACGGCAGCGGGGAAGGCTGCCCGTCTGCGTCCTTGTCCGCCGCCTCGCCCGCGTACCTGTCGCCGACTGGCCGACGGCTGCGGAACGCGGGTACCTGGCGCATCCCGGGGACGCGCCGTTCGGGCGGGTCGGGCAGCAGGACCCGGTCCTCGGGCTCAGTCAGCCCGGGCCGGTCCTGGGGCTCGGTCAAGCCCTGGGGCTCGGTCAATCCGGGGCGATCCTGAGGCTTGGTCAGCCCGGGCGGGTCGGGCGGGTCGGGCACCTCAGCGAACTGGGGCCGGCCGTGGGCTTCGGCGAACTGGGGCCGGCCGTGGGCCTCGGCGAGCTGGCTGCGGCCAGACGCCGCGGCCAGCCGGGGCTGGCCCGGTGGCGTAGCCGGGTGGGGCCGCTCGTGCGGCTCGGGACGAAGGGGTTGCGCCACGCTTCACCGCTCCCCGTCCGGTTCGACGTAAAGCGCCTTGAACTTGATCGACGTGATGACCTGGCTGGCGGACCAGGCGAGGATGCAGATAATGGCGGTGAAGCCGAAAAGCTTGGCGTCGAAGAAGCTCGTCCCCTGCAGTTCCTTCACGGCCACCGCGAGGACGATGATCTTGAATACGTAAAGAGCGATCCCGGCCAGCATGATCGCCTGCGGGCCGATCCGCGCTACCCGGCCGATGACCACGACATCGATCCCGAAGAAGATCGTGACGAGCGCGATGCCCAGGAGGGCACCGATCAGCCCGCGCGATCCGCCGATGGCTGCGCTGACCCCGACCATGACCGCCGCGACGACGACCGTCAGGACGGCCGACCATCGCGTGATCCGCGCGAAGTTTGCCAGCACTTAGACGTCTCCGGGGAGATCGGTAGGGAGGCTCTTTACCTGAAGCTGCCCAGGGAGGAGTCCTCCGGCGGCCAGGCAGCGATCTCGCACCGCGGCGCAGCTGCGGCACGCGGGTCGCCACTGGTCAACGAAAGGTATCACGGGCCTCTCATTCACGTTAAAGGGGCTGCTCGTGAAAGCTATCACAAAGTTCTTTGCCCTGTCTTTACCTAAATGAGGACTTTTTCAGACCGGACCTTTGCGTTCGTCGCCTTACCGGAGAGTAACGAATCCAGCGGTGGGGGCGCGGAGGGTCCGCTTCGCGGAGGGCGCGCGGAGGTGAGCTCGGGTTGAGCGAAGGCCGGCTTTGCGGCGGGCGCAAAGCTCGGCTCCGGAGCGGGCGCCAAGCTCGGCTTTGGGGCGGTCAGCTCCGGGAAATGCGCGCGGCGGTCAGCTCTGGGGGGCGGCCGGAGTGCGTTCGCGCGGCGGGAAAGGCGGGCCCGGGCGGGCGGCAGCGCTGCCGGTACCGGGTCCGCTTCCGCCAGCGGCCTGGGCAGGCCGGGCGACGGCAGGTCCGGTTCCGCCGGTTGGCCGTGTGCCCCGGCCGACTCCTGGGCCGACCACGCCTGCCGACTGGGTGGCCTGGGGGGCTCCCGCGCCGTGGTTACCTGCGGGCCGGGTGGCCTGGGGGGCTCCCGCGCCGGCCACGCTGGCGGGCTGTGCGGCCCGGGTGGAGCGGGCGCGGGTGCCGGAGCCGCGGTTTCGCCGCCCGTTGCGGAGCCGGCCCGGGCGCAGCCGGGGCATGGTGACAAGGAGCAGGACGAGCACGGCCGCCAGGGTCAGCCCGACCAGCACGATCAGGTTCGTGCGGACCAGGGAGAGGGACACCACGCTGGCGCTGAACAGGGCCGCCCACAGGTACATGATCAGAACACTCTGGCGGTGCGAGTGGCCCACGTTCAGTAGCCGGTGATGCAGGTGCTTCTTGTCCGCGGCAAACAGTGACATGCCCGCCCTGGTCCGCCGCACGACCGCCAACAGCAGGTCGGCGTACGGGATGACCAGGATGGCCGCGGGCAGCAGGATCGGCAGCACGGTCGGGTACCGGTTAACCGTGTGGCTGTATTGGAGCAGCACGTTGGGGTCGAGCATCGCCGTGCTGGAGAGCGGGACGTAGGCGAGCAGCAGCCCGAGGAGCATGGCGCCGGTGTCACCCATGAAGATCCGCGCCGGGTAGAAGTTGTGCGGCAGGAAGCCGATGCACATACCAGCCAGCAGCGCGGCCACCAGCGCCGGGACGGACTGGGAGTGGATGCCGACGACCCGGGCGAGCGTGTAGGAGTAGACGAGGAACGAGCAGGCCGCGATGGCGACGATACCGGCGGCCAGCCCGTCGAGCCCGTCGATGAAGTTGACCGCGTTGATCGTGATCACCACGAGCAGGATGGTCAGGGTCAGGCCCAGCTGCGGCGGGAGGATGAACACGCCGCCGCTCGGCTCGGGGACCCAGGAGAGCACGACCTGGCTCCAGACCAGGATGGCGCCCGCTGCCACCTGGGCGGCGAGCTTGCTGATCGCGCCCATCCCCCAGCGGTCGTCGATGATGCCCGTGACGACCAGCAGGCCGCCGGCCATCAGCAGCCCGGGGACGGTCCGCGGGGAGGGAAACGCCTCGCGCAGGTAGGTGAGCTGATTGGCGACAAGCAGGCCGGCCGCCAGGCCTCCGTACATGGCCAGACCGCCGAGCAGCGGCGTGGGCACTACGTGCACGTCCCGCGTGCGGGCAGCGTGCATCGCACGGGTGGCCATGGCACCGCGCCGGACCAGCGGCGTCAGGAGATAGGTAGCCGCGGCGGCCAGCAGCAGCGCGAGAACGTACTCCCGCACGCTAGGTCAGCCAGCCGCGACGGGGTTGGCGGACATCATCAGCCACTTTAGCTTGCGGGGCAAGTGCCAGGCCGCGTGTATGCGCCGGCCGCGCCTATTTGCCGGCCGTGTCCTTCGCGTCCGCGGAGGACTCGCTCGTCTCCGCAGGGGGCCCGTCCGGAGCAGGGGCGGAGCGCGGCGCGGGATCATTCGGCAAATCAGGGACCTCGGCCGAACTGGGCGCGGACGCTTGCGCGGGATCGTTTGGCGGGGCCGGGGTCTTGGCCGGGCCAGGCTCTGGCACCTGCACGGGACCATCCGGCCGAGTTCGGAGCTCGGCGGGGCCGGGTGCGGATTCCTGCGCGGGATCACCCGGAAGATCAGCAACCCCGGCCGGATCATGGGCGGACGCCGGGGCGGGATCACCCCGCAGATCAGCGACCCCGGCCGGATCATGGGCGGACGCCGGGGCGGGATCACCCGGCAGATCAGCGACCCCGGCCGGGACGGCCGCGGGCGCCTGCGCGGCATCGTCGGGCAGGGCGGGGATGTCGGCCGTGCCGTTCACCGAGGTGGATACGGGCACGTCCTCGCCGGTCACCAGGGCTGCGACCTCGCGGAGCCGGTCCATCGGGATGACCCCGGCCCGCAGCAGCCGCGGCACCGAACCCGTCAGGTCGATGATGGTGGACGCCACCCCACCGGAGCAGGGCCCGCCGTCCAGGTACACGGAGACGGTATCGCCCAGCTGCTCGACCGCCTCGTCCGCGGTCGTCGCGGCCGGCAGGCCGGTCCGGTTCGCGCTGCTCACGGCCATTGGGCCGGTTTTCTTCAGCAGGTCAAGGGCGACCGCGTGCAGTGGCATCCGGACCGCCACGGTGCCGCGGGTATCCCCCAGGTCCCAGGCTAGCGTCGGGCTGGCCCGGCAGACCAGCGTCAGGCCGCCCGGCCAGAATTGGTCGATCAGATCCTGCCCGAACGCCCCCATGTCGTCGACCAGCGCGATCGCGGCGCGCATGGTGCCGACGAGCACAGGGGGCGGCATATCCCGGCCGCGCCCCTTGGCCACGAGGAGCCGGCTCACCGCCCACGTCGTGAACGCGTCCGCGCCGATGCCATAGACCGTGTCGGTCGGCAGGACGACCAGTTCGCCCTTCTGCACGGCCGCCACCGCCGCGGCGATCCCGGCCTCCCGCTGCTCCGGGTCGGAGCAGTCGTAACGTTCGCTCATTGCCGCCTATCCCGTCATCCATCGGCTCACTCACCCGGCCACGTCGCGGTGACGAAACGGTCCCGGCGCGCCAGGTCCTTGTGGTTGCGCGTGTCACGCCAGCCGGCTTCCTCGCAGAAAACCCAGTACACGGCCGCACCCTGGGGCGCGCCGTGCTCCACCGCGACCAGCCCGCCCGGGCGCAGCAGCCGCCGGGCGGCGCGCTCGACACCGCGGATCGCGTCGAGGCCGTCCTCGCCGCTCCACAGCGCGGCCGGCGGGTCGTATTCTCCCACCTCGGGCGGCACCGACGCGCCGAGCGGGATGTAGGGCGGGTTGCTGATCACGAGATCAACCTTGCCATCCAGTTCACGGAGCTCGCCGGCACAGGGCGCCCCGGTGAGGCCGGCGGTGAAGTCCGCGGTGGGGCCGGCGGTGAAGTCCGCGGTGGGGCCGGCGGTGAAGTCCGCGGTGGGGCCGGCGGTGAAGTCCGCTCCGTACAGGCTCACCCGGGCCTTGGTGTACGGCGCGGCCACCGCGCAGCGCTCGACGTTGCGCTCGGTCCAGCCGCGGGCGATCGGGTCGGCTTCCACGGCGTGCACGCGACCCCGCGGGACCTCCTGGGCGATCGAAAGCGCGATCGCGCCGGAGCCGGTCCCCAGGTCGACCACAATCGGCTCGGCCACGTCCATCTCCCGCAGCCGGTCGATGGCCCAGCCCGTCATCACCTCGGTCTCCGGCCGGGGCACGAATACGCCCGGGCCGACCTCGAGCTCCAGGTAACGGAAGTATGCCCGCCCGGTGATGTGCTGCAGGGGCTCGCGGGCGGCGCGGCGGCCGACCCCCTCCCAGAAGCGGGCATCGAACGCCGCGTCGGGCACCGCGTGCAGCTCGGTCCGGCGCACACCGTGGACGTGCGCCGCGATCAGCTCCGCCTCGGCGCGGGGCGACTCCACCCCGGCCTCGGCGAGCCGGGCCGCGGCGAGCGCGATCTCATCGAGCAACAGGTTCACCCGGATGGCTCCCGCTGCTCACGCGCCGGTGTTCCCGTCGTCCCCGCCGAGCTTCTCGGCCATTTCGGCGTCGGCGAGCGAGGTGATTACCGCGTCCAGATCACCGTCGATCACCTGATCCAGGTTGTAGGCCTTGTAGCCCACCCGGTGATCGGAAATCCGGTTCTCGGGGAAGTTGTAGGTGCGGACGCGCTCGGACCGGTCGACGGTCCGGACCTGGCTGCGCCGTTCGGCCGCGGCCTTCTCGTCGGCCTCGTGCTGGGCCTGAGCCAGCAGGCGGGCGCGCAGGATCCGCATCGCCTGCTCCTTGTTCTGCAGCTGGCTCTTCTCGTTCTGGCAGGAGACCACGATGCCGGTCGGGATATGCGTGAGGCGGACCGCAGAGTCGGTGGTGTTGACGCTCTGGCCGCCGGGTCCGGAGGAGCGGAACACGTCCACCCGCACGTCGTTCGGATCGATGTCGACCTCGACCTGCCCGGCTTCGGGCATGACGAGGACGCCTGCGGCCGAGGTGTGGATGCGGCCCTGTGATTCGGTGACCGGAACCCGCTGGACCCGGTGCACGCCGCCTTCGTACTTCAGCCGCGCCCACGCGCCCTGGCCCGGGCCGCTGGCCCTCTTGCCCGCCTTCACCGCGAGGGTCGCGGCCTTGACACCGCCGAGGCCGGTGACGGTGGAGTCGAGAACTTCGGTGGCCCAGTGGTGGCGCTCGGCGTAGCGCTGGTACATGCGCAGCAGGTCGCCGGCGAACAGAGCGGATTCCTCGCCGCCCTCGCCCGCCTTGATCTCGAGGATCACGTCCCGGCCGTCGTTTGGGTCGCGCGGAACGAGCATCCGCCGCAGCTGCTGCCCGAGTTCCGCCTTACGCTTCTTGAGCTGGTCCGCCTCGGCGGCGAAAGACGGGTCCTCGGGCGCGAGCTCGCGGGCCGTCGCCTCGTCGGCCCCGGCCTGCTGCCATTCCGTGTAGGCGTTCACGATCGGAGTCAGCTCGGCGTAACGCCGGCCGAAGTCGCGGGCCTGGTCCTGGTCGGCGTGCACGCCGGGGTCGGCCAGGGCACGCTCCAGTTCCGCATGCTCCGACGCCAGCTCGGCGAGCCGGTCGAACACAGTAATTCCTCCTACGCGGGCACCACGGGCGCCCGCTCCCGCGCCCGAATACGGCGCGGACGCGTCGGCACCAGCAACGCATTCGGGTTGAGTTTCCGCAGCATCCGCAGAAAACTCAACCCGGTCATGATGAGGTGGTGGCCTGGCGCGCTGGTTCGCGCGCCAGGGGAGCGCGGCCCGGGCTTACTTGCTGGTGCCCGTGGCCTTCTTGCCAAACCGCCGCTCGAACCGGGCGACGCGGCCACCGGTGTCCAGGATCTTCTGCTTGCCCGTGTAGAACGGGTGGCAGGCCGAGCAGACGTCGGTGTGGATCTCGCCGTTGGCGGCGGTGCTGTGCGTGGTGAAGGTGTTCCCACAGGTGCAGGTCACCGTGGTGGGAACGTACTTCGGGTGAATGTCAGGCTTCACGTTAACTCCTGCCTCGTGCGGTCGCCGGGTCGCCACTGGCCGAGCACCATCGGGGCTGGCTTTCGTGGCGTGAACCGGTACCGCGTGGTCGCGGCTTCCTAGTGTGCCAGACCATCCAACATTCCGCGGCCGCCGATGATTCCCCGGGAGCGTGCCCGCCGGGCCCCGGGTGACGGCCCGGTTCACGCTGATCTGAATCGGCCACAGAACCTCATATCGGGCGCCGGGTACACGTCGGACAGAAGGTCGCGGAATTGTAACGGAATCCGGGGCGTGATCACCGGGGAATGAATGAACCAGCCACCGATTCTTTTCGTGGTCACGAGCAGGGGGGTACAACAGAGGGTCCGGGAGGACACGGATGCGACACCCGAAAAATCCCTTCTCCCCCGACGAGCCGGACGGCGACGCCTTCGACCGGCCGCGCGACCGCGACGAGCTGGCCGCAGACGCGGCGCCGGGGCGTGCCAGCGGTACTCCTCCACCGCTGCCACGCCGTACGGGAGATTCGGGATTCCGGCCGCATGCCGGCCACGCCCCGCCGCAGCAGGATTTCTGGCCGCTGACCGACCCTGAGGATTCCTGGCCGCTCGCTCCCCGCCCCCCGGCTGAACCGGCGGGCTGCTGGTCCCCGGCCGACCCGGAGGGCTCCTGGGTGGCTCCGGCACCGGAGGCCTGGACGGCTTCTGGCCCCGCGCAGAGCGGCCCTCGCGACTACGGGGCTCAGGCTGACCCGCGGGACGACGGGGCTCAGGCCGACCCGGAGGGGCCGTGGACGGCTTCTGGCCCCGCGGAGGGTGAACCCCCGGCTTCGTGGGACCGGGGCGGCGGACTGGAATTCTGGTCGCCGGACTCCCGGCCACCCGGCGCCCCGCGTGATCCGTGGCGCCCGCCCCGGGTCCGGGAAGACCTCCGCGGCGAAGATCTCCGCGGGCCAGAACGCGGGCCAGAACGCGGGCCAGAACGCTGGCCAGAACGCGGGGCGGAACCGCCTCCGCGGCGGGCCAGCGGCCGGGGCGATCACTCCGCGCCGAGGTCCACCGGCCGGGGCGATCTGCTTCCGGGCGATGATCATTTCTTTCCGGCCCCGGCTCGCTTTACCGGCCGTCTCCAGGAAGGCGCCCGGCCGCCGGAAGACTCCCGCCGCCCGGAACGCTCTCTCCCGCCGGAAAGCTGCCGCCGGCCCGAACGCTCTCTCCCACCGGAAGATCTTTGTCCGCCGCAAGACGACCTCTCCTGGGAAGACGGGCAACGCTGGGAAGACGAGCCTCCGCCCCAGGAGCGGGTCCCGGCGGCCGCGGCTGGCCCGGCGCCGGACCATGACGGCGACCCGCCGCCGGCCTCGATGGGCTTCCAGGATCTATGGGAATCGTGGGAGCCGCCGTATGACCCCATAGGCGCCATCTCCGAGCCGGTCCGGCACCCCACAGCCCCGTATCCGGAACTGGTCCGCGACGCGGACTACGAAGACGATCTGGGGCTCTGGGAGACCCAGGCGGAGGCCGGTTTCGGCGGCGAGCCGCACTACCCGGACTATCCGGGCCCGCGCCGCCGGGCCCGGCACGCACGGAACCCCGGGCGCCCGCGCCTGAGCGGCGCGTTACTGGCCCTCGCCGGAGCACTGGCCATCGCGGGGGCGATACCGCTCGGCATCCTGGGCGTCCGGGCGCTGGCCCACCACGGGAATCCCACCCTGGGGACGGCCCCGGTGTCGGCGAGCCATGCTGTCGCGGCAGCCCCCGGGCCGAACGGCGGCGGCACCTTCACCGCGATCGCCGGGCCGGGCTGCCCGGCCGCCACCGGTGCGAGCGTCTTCCCCTACCACCCGGTGAATGGAGACGACTGGTTCCCCGGGACGGCTTCGGCCAGCGGGCCGTGCGGGAGATCGCTCAGCTACGTCTACCTGGCCATGGTTCCCGGCAACCCGGGCGAATGGCGTGACCACTACGCCTGGATCTTCCACACCGGGATGGACAACCCCTCGTGCACGTTCAGCTTGTACATCCCGGCGGCACCGCAGGCGAACTCGACCGACTACTACTGGTTCAGCGCGGGTGACGGCAATGCGGCCGACCGGATCGCCGACTTCACCATCGATCAGGCCACCCATCGGGGCCAGTGGGTCACGAAAGGCCCGTTCACGTTCCCGGGCGGTACCGTGCTGATCGAGGCGACCGACCGCGGCGAAGGAGCGCTGACAGCCTCGGTCGCGGTCGGCCCGGTCCGCCTCAGTTGCTGACCCGCGGCTGGAAATCACGAGCAGGATCTGCCGTTGACCGACAGGGCGGTGGGCGCGCGGCCCGCACCGATTCCGGTGAATCCGATCGTGACGGAGCCGTCCGGGGCGATCGTCACGTCGTAGGGCGCGTGGTTCGCGGTCACCCGCTCGCCGGATTCCACGGGGCCCGGGCTGCAGGAGCGCCCGGGGGACGGCCCCCGCCGCCTGTGGAGGGGACACAAGCGGCGGGGTGCCCAATGGTTCTGGCGGTGTGCGGACCACGCGCGTGAACCTGTCTGTGCCCCCGGCAAGCTGACGACACTCCATCATGACGTGCCGCCTGCCGTCGCGCGCCAACTACTCCGAAGCGCGGGGACGGACCGGAAAATGGGAGGAACGGCAGAAGGCGACCGCCATCATGGCCTCCACGATCTTCCTCAGCTTCCCGATCGGCCCGCTCGGGCGTCGGCGGCGCTGCCCGCACCGGTGGCGGACGCCGCGAAAAGCAGCGTCGCGGCCGGCGTAGTGGTCGCGCACAAGCTCCGTTCGGCATCATTGCTGGAGTTGGTGCGGACCGTTCTTCCGGTACCGCAGGCCGGCAAAGCGGGAATGTTGAGATTTCAAGTATCGTTATGTATCCTATCGGACCTTCAGGCACCGGGGCGGGCAGGCCGCTCGTGGCGGGCCCGGTAAGGAGGAGACATGCCAGCCGTTACCGTCGAGGACACCCTCGTTCTGCCGCGCGTGGCGGAGCGGGACCCGGGAACCTCGGTCGAGCGCCCCGTCCGCACCGTCACCACCGCTCCCAAGGGTTACGAGGGCGAGGGTTTCCCGGTCCGCCGGGCGTTCGCCGGCGTGGACATGCGGCAGCTCGACCCCTTCATCCACATGGACCAGATGGGCGAGGTCGACTACGCCCCGGGTGAGCCGAAGGGCACGCCCTGGCACCCGCACCGGGGCTTCGAGACTGTGACCTACATGATCGACGGGATCTTCCGCCACCAGGACTCCAACGGCGGCGGCGGCCTGATCACCAACGGCGACACCCAGTGGATGACCGCGGGCGGCGGGATCCTGCACATCGAGGAGCCGCCCGAGGAGGTCGTCATGAAGGGCGGTCTCTTCCACGGGTTCCAGTTGTGGGTCAACCTGCCCGCGAAAATGAAGATGACCACCCCCCGCTATCAGGACATCCGGGCCGGGCAGGTGAAGCTGCTCAGCTCGCCCGACGGCGGCGCGCTGCTGCGGGTCATCGCGGGTGAGGTCGGCGGGTACGAGGGACCTGGTGTCACGCACACGCCGATCACGATCGTGCACGCGACGCTCTCCCCCGGCGCTCAGCTCCGGCTGCCGTGGCGCGCCGACTTCAACGCGCTCGCCTACGTCCTGGCCGGTTCCGGCACCGTCGGCACTGACCGCCGGCCGATCCAGATGGGCCAGCTGGTCGCGTTCGGGCCGGGCGACGCCCTCACCGTGGCGGCGGGCAACCGGCAGGACGGCCCCAGCTCGCAGCTCGACATCCTGTTCCTGGGCGGCCAGCCGATCCGCGAGCCGGTCGCGGCGTACGGGCCGTTCGTCATGAACACCCGGGAAGAGCTGGTGCAGGCGTTCGAGGACTTCCAGGCCGGACGGCTGGGCAGCATCCCGGCGGAGCCGACCACGGTTCCGGCGGAGCCGCACCCCGGCCACGACGTGCTCTGACCGCTTCCGCAGCCGGAAAACGACGCGGCCGGGCCGGACAGGATGATCCTCCGGCCCGGCCGTTTTTCGGGCCGGCGCTTCACCTGCCGCGGGGGGTCTGGGGGCTGCGCGGCCGAGTTGCCCCCTTGCTCAGGAGCGCGGGCGAGCTGCTACCTCAGGCAGGCGGGTGAGCTGGAGCGCGAGGACCGGGCATCCGTTCACCGCGCGCCGCGCCTGGCGCTCCAGCGCGGGCGGCACCGGCCGCGGGTCGAGCAGCGGGTAGCCCCATTCGTCGAGGCTGATCATCTCGGGCAGCAGCTCGGCGCAGGCGCCGCGGCCGGAGCACTCGATGGGATTGACGCGCAGTTGCTTTTGCATGTCAGCTCCAGTCCTCATCAGTGACCGCCGTTCCCGACGGCAACGGCAGGAAGGGCTGGCGGGCCGTAGCCGAGCAGACGCCCCGCTCGTGGTGCTTGAGCTCGGCGGCGAACACGGTCAGGGCGCTCCGCACGAAGCGGACCGACCCGTCGGGGTGGTTGCACGCGCCGCGCCCGAGGACCAGGCCGGCCCAGCGCTCGATGTCCGCGCGGACCCGCCGGTCGGGCCGTGGGCCAGCCAGCGCGGCCAGTCCTGCCGCGATGCGGGGCAGCCCGTTGAGGCATGGCCCGCACTGCCCGGCCGACTCGAGAGCGAGATAGCGGACTACCCGCGCCGTTTCGGCGAGCCCGCAGTGGCTGGCGGGCAAGGCGGCCAGGACGCCCGCTCCGACACTGGCGCCAGCCGAGCATAGCCCGGCGTTGTCGAGCGTCAGCCCGGCCGCGCGTGGCGCTGGGATCCAGGTACCGTGGTAGCCGCCGGCCAGGATGGCCTGAGCCGGGCCGTCCGTCCCGTCGGTGCCGAGGTCAGCCGCGAGGAGGCTGCGCAACGGCGTCCCAACGGCCGCTTCGATGATTCGGACCGAGCCGTTCGCATGGTTGATCGTGCTGAGCATACTGCCCGGCTCGGCCTGCGTTCCGACCTGCCGGAACCACCCGGCGCCGTACCGCGCGATCAGCGCTATGTGCGCGAGCGTCTCGACGTTCTGAACGAGCGTGGGCGCTCCTGCCACCCCGCGCTCGAAGACGCGCGGCGGAGCGAAGGTCGGCAGGGCCAGACCGCCATTGAGCAGGTTGACCATGGCCGTTTCCTGGCCGGACAGGAAACGCGGGGGTGCTCCCGCGAGCCGGACCGGCACCCGGTCGATGCGGGCCGGCCAGCGCTCGCTCAGGGCGCGCTGCACGGCCACCGCGAGCTGGTTGCCGTGGGTCTCGTGCACGTACAGGCAGGCTTCCCGCGCGCCAACGGCTTCCGCGGCAAGCTGGATGCCGTCGAGCACCAGGTGGGGGGCCAGCCACAGCAGGGACGCGTCCTTGCTGGAGGCCGGCTCGCTCTCCGCGCCGTTGGCGACGACAAACGGCCGGCCGCCCGCCCCGGCGACCGCTTCCAGCTTGCGGTACACGGGGAAGGACGCACCGCCGCGGCCGGTCAGCCCGGCCGCCCGCAGGTCGGCGGCCAGCTGCAGGCGGCCGTCCCGGTAGGGAACGAAGCCGTGCCGGGCGAGGTGCTCGCGGAGGCCTTCCGGCACGGTGGTGCCGGTCGGCAGCAGCCGCGGGAGACCGTCGGGGCGGGATCTGGAGGCGGTGTCTTCGCCGCGCCGCAGGGGCATGGTGGGCACGCTCATTCGGGATCTGCTTTCACGAGTCGGCGGTCAGAGTCCGCGGGATCGGGAGACAGCGGTCGGCCTCCGCGACGTCGCGGCAGGATCGGCAGCGGAGCGGCGGCCGGGGCCATCCGGCTGGCGGGGGCCTGCCACCAGGGAACGGGCCATGACGGTGCTGACCCGCTGAGCTCGCGGCACTTCCCGGGTGACCGCGACGATCCGCCAGATCAGGGAGCCCGCGATGAGGACCGCGCAGCCGACCGCCAGCACAAGCAGCGGCCCGTGCTGAAGGTCCGTGCTGGAGCCGATGCTGTGGGCGAAGGCGATCGGCCAGCTGGCGTAGGCGAGCCAGTGCACGGCTCGCCACACCTTCCGGTTGAGACGGCCCCGGACCAGGCTAGTGGCGATCAGCGCCAGCATGATGTCGAGAGAGATGGCACCGAGACCGAGCCAGAAGCCCTCGTACCCGGAGGTGAACGGGATCACCGCGGAGACCAGCGGGATGCTCACGAAGGTGTCCATGACGGCGGTCACGATGTGGATGACGAGGAAGACGACCGCCAGCAAAGACAGGTTCCGGTGCAAGTTCGTGACGGCGAACCGGGGCAGCCCGGGCAGCCGGCCCTGCCGGTTGACCAGGATGCCCAGCACCATGACGGCGGTGAGTAGCAGCAGGGACACCACGCCGGTGGCCCGGCTGGCGTACCAGAAGGCGGTGCTCGCGGTCATTCCGTTCATATCGTCAACCCTCGCCGGTGTGTCGCCGCTGAAACTGGAAGATTCCTCTGTGCCTGCTCAGGACATGTGCCCGCGCAGAACATGGGCCCGCTCAGAGCAAACGAGGTCAGGAGCCGCCGGACGTCGCATGGCCGGTGCCCGAACTCGACGACGGCGCGGACGACCCGCTGCTGAGACCTGAGCTCGAGGAGCTGGAATTGGACGAGCCAGAGGATCCGGAGCTGGTCGAGCCGGAGCCGGTGCCGGTCGAGCCGGAGCCGGTGCTGGTCGAGCCGGAGCCGGTGCTGGTCGAGCCGGAGCTATTGGTGCCCGACGACGAACCCGTGGAACCCGAAGATCCCGACGACGAAGAGGTTGGCGAGGATGACGTCCCGCTGGTGTGCGAGCCCGGCAGCATCAGGGTGACGACCCCGGCCGTCGCCACGCTGGCGAGGCTGACCGCAACGGTGGTGCTCTTAGTCCGGCTGCGGCCGCGGGCCCGCTCCGCGATCGCGCGGAGGACATGCGCTCGCTTCGGGGTGTTCATGACAGGCAGTCTGCCGTCCGCCTCTGGGGAACTTCTCTGCACTAGTTCTCAGCCACCTATGAGCCTGGATGCCGATGTTCTTGCGCTGGGGCCGGTGGGCCGTTCCCCATACAACGCCGAATGCGGTCACGAAATTGCGTTCGAGGCCGACCTCGTGGTCAGTCTGTATACGCGCACAGCAGGGCGACGGATTGGCCTCCGCCGCGTGACCCGCGTCACGGCCTAAGCGCGCGGCGTCCTGTTGTGCTAGCAGTGGCTGCCTATGAGGCAGGGCAGCCGATCAGGGCGCCGAGGTGTGGCAACATGGGCCGCAGTCGAGAACGCATCCCGACGGCGAGATCACTGACGTTCACCGAGTTTCTGCACGAAGCTGACGCCGTCACCGATGGTGATCAGAACCACTTTCACGCGGGGATCGGCGGCGATCGCGTCGTTGAGGGAGCGGATCGCGGCGACGTTCCCGTCGTCCGCAAGACCGTCTGCGACGTTGCCGCCCTGGAGCATGTTGTCCAGGAGGATCAGGCCTCCCGGTCGCAGGCGGGTCAGCACCTCCTCGTAGTACTGGGCGTAGCCCGTCTTGTCGGCATCGATGAACGCGAAGTCGAACTGCTCGCCGGGCGGCAGTGAGCGGAGGGTTTCCAGACCCGGGCCGATCCGGAGCTCGATCCGGTCGGCAACCCCGGCTTTCTGCCACGCCGCGCGCGCAATCGACGTCCACTCCTGGCTCACGTCACAGCACAGCAGGCGCCCACCGGGACCCAGGCCCCGCGCCACCGCCAGAGCCGAATAGCCGGTGAACGTGCCGATCTCCACCGCCCGCGTCGCTCCCATGGCCCGGACCAGCATCTCCATCAGCAGCGCCTGGTCATCGCCGATCTGCATTCCCGCCGCGCGACCGGTGCTGTCCTGCGTGATGCGCTGCAGCTCGAGCTGTTCAGCGTCGGGTGGGGTGGAATGCGCTGCTGCGTAGTCATCGATCACCGCATCAATGAACTGGCTCCGCCTGCGACCGGCCGGTGGGATCATTTCCGTCCTTCTCCTTCTAGGCTGCCCGTATTTACGACATATGCATTCAAGAAACTCATTGCTTGTTTTATGGTACCGGCGTAGCGTCAGGTGCAGACATCGGGCCCTGGCGGTCGCTGACCGCGAGGCTGCCGGCCTCGGCGAGAGGGGATCCGGCATGGGCGCGAATGAGCTGCATGTCGTGTTCGGGACCGGCCAGGTCGGCAGCACGCTGGCCGCGCACTTGGCGAGCATGGGCGTTGCCGTCCGGGCGGTATCCCGGCACCGGCCGGCCGCGCTGGCTGAGGGCGTCGACTGGCGGGCCGCGGATGTAACCGACCCCGAGGCGGCCGCCGACGCGGCCAAGGGCGCGTCAGCGGTGTACCAGTGCCTGAACGCCCCGTATGCGCAGTGGCCGGATCGCTTCCCGCCACTGCAGCGGGGCGTGCTGGCCGCCGCCGACGGCAGCGGCGCGCTGCTGGTGGTCCTAGAGAACCTCTACGGTTACGGCCCCACCGCAGGGCAGCCGATGACCGAAGACCTGCCACTGGCCGCCAAAACCGTCAAGGGCCGGACCCGGGCGGCCATGACCGCCGAGCTGCTGGCCGCCGCGGGCGCGGGCCGGGTCCGCATCGCCATCGGGCGGGCCTCGGACTTCTTCGGCGCCGGCGTTACCGAAGGGTCAACGCTGGGCGAGCGGGTCTTCGGCAATGCTCTGGCCGGCAAGCGCGCCGACTTCATCGGGGATCCTGGCCTGCCGCACACCTACAGCTATGTGCCCGACATCGCCGCCGGCCTGGCCACCCTCGGCACCGACGCCCGCGCGGCCGGCCAGGTCTGGCACCTGCCCGGCCCGCCGACCGTCACCACCCGGTCATTCCTCGACCTGGTCGCCGCCGAGGTCGGGCATCCGGTTGCCATCCGGTCGCTGCCCAAGCTGGCCGTGCGCGCGCTGGGCCTGGTCAACCCGACGTTGCGCGAGCTGCCTGAGATGTCGTATCAGTTCGACCAGCCCTTCGTCCTGGATACCAGCAAGTACGAGTCGGTGTTCGGGGCGGCCGGCACCCCGCTGGCCACCGCCATCACCGCGACCGTGACCTGGTACCGGACCCGGCCGGGCCGGCCATGACCACCACCGGACCGCAGGCGGCCAGCCCCCTGCCGACCCGGCCGGCCGCCAGCCCGGCGAGGCCGGAGGCGGCGAGCGCCGCTGACCTGACCCCGTCGTGGCGTGGTCGAGGCGGGTGCGGCGCATCGGCGGCCTCATCCAGGCTGCCTTCGCCGCCTTCTGGCTGGCCCGCGCGAGCCTGGCTATCGGCGGCCGCGCCGGAGACCTGCTGCTCGCCGTGTCCGGCCTGGCCGTGATCGGCGTGTTCAGCTACGCCCTCCTGGCGACGGCCGGCACCGCTCCCCGGCCGGCCGGACCGCAGGCCCGGCGGATCGAGCGGCTGGTGACCATCGCCACCATCGCGGAGCTGGCCGCCGCGTTCGTGCTGCCCGTGATCGTCGTCGCGGCCGGCCGGTCCGACTGGGTCCTGCCGTCCATCGTCATCACGATCGGCCCGCTACTGCTGTATCTCGACCACCTCGTGCGTATCCGCCGGTACCGCGTGGCCGGCTGGGCGCTGACCGCCGGGCCGGTGATCCTCGTCGCCACCATGTCGGGCTCGGCGCTCGCCATGACCACCGGCATCGCCGCCGGCGTCGTGCTCCTGGGCACTGCCGCCGCCGGCTTCCACGATCTCGCGCGCCTGCGACCTGCCCGCTCATCAAGCTCGGCCGGGCTCGCCGCGAAGGGCCGATGATCATGCCTCAGGGGAACAGCCCGGTGAGCGGCTTCCGGCCCTTCTTCAACCCTGCGACCGGCGAGTGGATCACCTACACCGCCATCGCCGCCGACAACCACGGGCAGCTGGTCCGCTTCAGCTGGCGCAGCGTGCCCGGCGGGGTGATCACCGAGCACGTCCACCCGCACCAGGAAGAGCGCTTCACCATTCTGGCCGGCGAAGCCCACTTCACCCTGGGTGGCGAGCGGCTGGTGGCCAAAGCGGGCGAGACGATCGTCGTGCCCGCCGGCGTCCCGCACTCCGAGGGCAACCCGGGACCGGGCGAGATCGAGGGCATCGTCGAACTCCGCCCGGCCCTGCTCGCCAAGGAATTCCACGAGGCCCTCGCCGGCCTGGCGGCCGACGGCAAGACCACGCCCAGGGGCGCACCGCGCAACCCCCTGCAGCTCGGCGCCACCTTCTGGCACTTCCGCCGCGAAAGCCGGGTCACCTCACCCCCCATCGCGGTGCAGAAGCTCATGCTCCCGCCGCTATGGGCACTGGCCAAGGCCTTCGGCGTCCGCCCCTACTACGACCACTGGGACAGCCGGATCTGAGCAGCCAGCTGAGACCACCGCGTGCATGCAAATCCGCCGTTCTGCGCTGGAATGATCTCTCCCGTCCGGGTCTGCTGGAGGCACACAGAACAGGTTGGTATGCGCGCCGTGTAGCCGGCGGATGCGTTCTCAGCTTAGATTCTTAACACCGGATCTTGGTTCCGATGCGCGGTCGGCCGAAATGATCTTGCCCGGCTACGGCCGATGCCTGTACGGGCCATCGGCCGTCCTCGCTTCTCCCCGCCGCGGCGGGCATAGGGCGAAGCTATCTGGGACTTGTCGTGCCGCGGAGCTGCTCGAAATGATTCGGCTGGGCGCCTGTGGGCAACTTCGCTGAGGCCGCGTCGCTGAGAGGATAGAGCATGAATACGTCCGGTCATGTCGCCGCTGTCCTGGCCAAGGCCGAGGCGGGAGGGGTCCGCGGCGCTGAGCTGGCCGCCCTGCGCCGGCGCTTGGGGCAGCTGGGTGAGCGCCAGGCTGGGCTCCTGCCGGGTGAGGTCCTGGAGCCGCTTGCGGACCTGCCACGCCTGGAGGAGCTGCCCGAGCCGCTACCCGGCCAGGCCCGTGACGTGCTCGACCGGCTGGTGGTCGTCAAGCTCAACGGGGGGCTCGGGACGAGTATGGGCCTGTCGGGGCCGAAGTCGCTGCTGCAGGTCAAGCCTGGCATGAACTTCCTCGATGTCCTGGCCATGCAGGTGCTGGCGCTGCGCGAGCGGCACGGCGCCCGGCTGCCGCTGGTGCTGATGAACTCCGCGACCACCCGCGGCCCCTCACTGGACGCGCTGCGCCGCTACGGGGGCCTGGCGGTGCCGGGCGTGCCACTGGACTTCCTGCAGGGCCGCGAGCCCAAGGTGCGCGCGGATGACTGGCAGCCGGTGCCGTGGCCGGCCGACCCGGAGCTGGAGTGGTGCCCGCCCGGGCACGGCGACATCTATATCGCTCTGGCGGTGTCCGGCACGCTGGATGCCCTGCTCGGCGCCGGGCTGCGGTACGCCTTCGTGTCCAACTCCGACAACCTCGGCGCGCTCGCCGACGTCCGGATCGCCGCATGGCTGGCCGCGGAGCAGGTGCCGTTCGCGCTGGAGGCGGTGCGTGGCACGCCGGCCGACCGCAAGGGCGGCCACCTCGCCCGCTACCAGGGCCGGGTGGTGCTGCGGGAGACCGCGCAGGTGCCCGGCGGCGACACCTCCTTCACTGACGTCGAGCGCTGGCGCTGGTACAACACCAACAACATCTGGATCGACCTGCGCGCGCTCGCCGACCTGCAGGCCACCGACCCGGCGGCACCGGCCCTGCCGCTGATCGTCAACCGCAAGACCGTCGACCCGCGCGACCCGGCGAGCACCCCGGTGATCCAGCTGGAGTCGGCGATGGGCGCGGCGATCGGCTCGATCCCCGGTGCCCGGGCAGTCCACGTCCCCCGCTCGCGGTTCGCCCCGGTCAAGACCACCGACGACCTGCTGGTCGTGCGCTCGGACGCCTACGAGCTCACCGGTGACGGGCAGCTGAGGCCGGGCTTCGACGGCCCGGGGCCCGTCGTCACGCTGGACCGGCAGTTTTACGAACTGCTGCCCGACTTCGAGCAGCGGTTCCCCGCCGGGGCGCCATCGCTGCGCCGCTGCCGCCGGCTCGAAGTCGAAGGCGACGTCACCTTCGGCGGGGGTGTCGTCGCGGTGGGCGACGTGCGGGTGGCCGGCCCTCGTCACGTTCCGGACCGGGAGGTACTCGGCAGGTGAACCGGAACCGCGGATCGGATACCGATCATGAAGGCGCGGGGTCGCGGGAGATCGAGCATCTGTGGTCGGCGTTGTAGCGGCGCTGGGATCGAGGTGCTGAAGGCGGCGGCCCAGCAGCGGCGGCTTGTCGCGCCGCAGTTCGGAAGCTGGGACTGTGGTCTCGGCGGCGGCGCCATTGGACGGTCGCCGCCGCCGCTGATCAGGCCCGCTCTGAGGTCTTGATCGCCGGGCCTGGCGAGTTCACGGTGACCCCGGCTGGCCTTGGGCGGTGGGCCTGGAGGAACACCAGCCCCATCAACGCTAGCCAAACAAAGAGTGGGTACTCCATCAGGCGCTCGGCGAGACCGATGTCGTGGAGCCCGCCGGTGGCGACTTTGGTGATCACCGGGCCCAGCAATCCGATCGAGGCCATAACCAGCGAGGTAACGGCCACGCCGCGGCGTGTGTTCCAGGTCGCCAGCCCGAGCAGCAGGATGCCGATGACGGCGCAGGGGATGCCGAGAGCGCCGAGGAAGTGCAGAAGGACCACGGTGTTCTCGGGCACCAGGCCGACGATGATCTTGCCCACGCCGGCCACAGCCAGAAGGGCGATCCCCCAGGCGGTCAGGCGACGGCGGGGCCATTGCGATCGGGTGAGGCAGAGGCCGAGCAGGATCAGGGCGCCGGCCGCGATGAAGGACACATTCATCACCGAGTGCCGCGGCGAGCACACGTATCCCGCCCTCAATCCTAGGCTCGCCAGGTTGACGCTGGCGGGAGGCCAGGTTCCGCAGGCGGTGTTGCCGAGATCGCTGATGGAGTTGGTCAGCAGGCTGTAGGGCGTGCGCCAGGCGGCCTGGGCCACCGCCTGGCCGACGAAGAACTCGAGGGTCAGGATCCAGAAGACAGCGCCGAGCGTGACGGCGCGGCGTGACGACGCGGTTGGCTGGAGTCGTGGCTCAGGTGTCATCTGGGGCCTCTGCATTTAGGTGGGGTGGGGCGGGTGGGACCGTCTCGGCGATGGCCCGGCCGAGCATGTCCCGCAGACTCGGGTGTGTACCGCTAGCGCTGAGCCAGAACTCGATGGTTGCGCGCAGCGCGCTGACGGCGGCGGCTGCGGCGAGAGTCGGGTAGAGATCACGGTCGGCGTTGGTGCCGGTGCGTTCGGCGATCGCTTCGGCGAGAGGAGCTTCGGTGGCGAGCATCGCCCGATCAATCGCGCCCATCATGCCCGGATTCGACGCTGCGCGCCGGACCGCGGCGCGCTGGGCGTCGTCAGGCCTGTCCCTGTTCGCGTACTCCTCCACGAACAGTTGTGCGAGCGTGTCCGCCAGCGACTCCTCTGCCGGCCGCTCCCGCAGCGCGGCGCAGATCCGCTCGGCCCGGTCGAGAGCCACCGACGCCATCGCCTCCTCCTTGGTCGCGAAGTAGTTGTGGAAGGTGCGCCGGGAGACGCCCGCCTCCTCGGCGATGTCCTCGACGCGCACCCGGTCCGGGCCGCGCTCGACCGCGAGCCGCCAGGCGGCGATGCCGATCGCCGCCCGGGTCGCTACTTTCTTGCGCTCCCGAAGACCCTCGGATGCCATGACAACGACTCTATCAAAATTTGCACGACCGTGCAAAACTGCGCCGATGTGCAACTTAGTTTTGGCGGCTCTCGGTTCGCGAGGCTGTCCGTTGGTTAGCGCCGGAGCAGGCTGGCGCTAGCCGGCAGAACAGATCGGGTGACACTGCTGGCACTCACCGGACCGACTGCTGGCGGCCTACCGCACCATCCAGATCCAGGTCGGCGACCACCTCATCACCGGCCGCCGACCCTCCTCCCGACGACCTCCGCGCAGCCCTTACCGAGATCGACGACGCGGGGCGTGGTGCGCACTAGCCTGATAAAAGTCGGGACCGCCCGAGAGCGCACCCGCGGCGTACTTTACGATCGACCGGTTCGGTGAAATGAGGACCCGGCATGCCCACGGACAGTATGGACCCGGCCACAGCGGTTACCTACGGCCCCTTCATTCAGGCCGCCGAGGCTCAGTACAGCAGCGATCCCAGCGTGGTGAATCCGGCCACGATCACGAACATGCCCGTCGGTTACACGCTGGTGCGCACGATCCAGATGACGGACTTCTTCGGCCCGGAGCAGTCCCGGGTCTTCTACGGGTACGTGGCGGCGGGCGGTGATCCCATCACCGCGGTGGTCGCGTTGCGCGGCACGGAATCGACCATGGAATGGTGGGATGACTTCCACTGGGATCTAGTGCCGTTCACGCAGATTCCTAACGGCGGGAAGGTCGCCCAGGGTTTTTACGACATCTACACCAGCATCGGCACGATGACCCCGGGCCAGGAGGGCGCGTCGGCGCCGAGCGCCTTCGCCGCCGAGGTGGCCCAGGCGGCCACCAGCGGCCTGGCGGCCGGCCTTGATCCTGCCTCGCTGCCGCTGGTGGTGACCGGCCACAGTCTCGGCGGCGCGCTGGCGACACTGCTGGTCACGGAGCTGAAGGCGACCACGGCGCTGAAGCCGCAGGCGTGGACGTTTGCCTCACCGCAGGTGGGCGACGCGATCTTCGCCGCACGCTGCGGCGGGCTGAGCACCGTATCCTGGCGGATCTACAACCAGGTCGACGTCGTTCCGTACTTTCCCGTTGATGTCTCCGATAGCTACCAGTCCGTCACCACCGGATACGCGATCAATTCGCTGGGGGCGGCGAAGTGGAGCCTGAGCTGCGCCCACTCGCTGAATACCTACATGCATATGTTGTCGCCCGCCACCGTGCCGCTGGATCAGGCCTGTAGCTGACGGCCTGATCTGTGAGTTCGGTACGCGGCCGGCACATCCTCAACCGCACTGAGGCGCGCCCGTCTTCGGCAGGACCTAGGTCGGGATGCCTGCCAGATCAGGCTCCGCAGTCGACACTGGTCTCCGCTTGACGATCCGGATCCGCCGTTCGGTGCGCACGGCGGCGTGGCAGCGCCGCCCTGGCCGGAAGACCGCGGTGGCGTGCCCGTCAGCCGGCTGCGGGCCCGGGCGCCGCCTGGGGTGCGGGCGGCGTCCCGGCAGCGGGTACCGACTCGGGCGCCCGGCCGTGCTGTCGCTCCCGTCGCAGCCTGCGAAGTACCGGCAGTGCCGCGAAGTAGGATCCGGCCAGGGCGATGCCGCCGACGCCGATGTCGATCGAGATCCGGCCCTGCCTGGCCCAGTAGACGTCCTTCAGGTCGAGCAGCAGGGCGAACTCATCGACGATGAGCGCCAGGCCGCTGCCGTAGCTGACCGCGACTGCGGGGTGACGGCGGTGCCGCTCCTCGCCGCGGACGGCGACCGCGCCGACGCCGGACACCAGGCCGATTCCCCACATGTAGTGATGCAGATGCTCGCCGCCGACGCTGATGTTGCGGCCCGGGCCTTTGCCGGCCCGGATGCTGTAGGTGAGCCCGCGCAGCCCGGCAAAGGTGGCGGTGAAGGCCAGCCAGCTGAGCAGGGCGGACTGCTGTCCGGGGCCGAGTTCTTCCCGGTATGCGCGGCGCACCGCGCTGGGCGATGGGGCAAGATTCGTCACACCGGCACCATACCCACTGCCAGGCACTACCCGCAGCACGGATCGAAGCGACTGTCAACGCGGATCCCGGCTCCCGGAGGATTTGGGTGTACTGAGCGCGGTATGGGCCGCCGGGCGGTCGATTGGGTTCTCCGCTTCGGCGCCGGCCGGGAGCGGTTCTGCGATCATGAACCAATGCCGTCACAACGCATGGAGTGGGCGGTGGCCGGCGCGCTGGCCAGCTGGGCGGCTGCCCGGCTGGCGGGCGCTGATCGTCTCCGGCTCGCCGAAGCGTGGGCCGTGCCATTGCTGTCGTTCACCCCGCTGGTAACCGCGGGAGCGTGGGCCAGCGCCCTGCTGCTGCGCGGCGCGGGCCCGGCTGCCGCGACCGTGGTTGCCGGTACTGCCCTGACTGCCGTGGTGGGCCCTCGCGCGGTACCGTCCCGCCAGCCGTCCGTGGCGGGGCCCGCGCTGCGGATCTTGACGGCGAATCTGCTCGCCGGCCGGGCCGGGGCCGAGGTGGTTGCCGAGCTGGTATGCCGTAAGCACGCGGACGTGCTGTTCGTGCAGGAACTCACCGATGAGGCGGCAGCCAGGCTGCAGCGAGCCGGGCTGGGTGATCTGCTCCCGCACCGGGTGACGCAGCCGGTGCCGCACGGCACGCGGGGCAGCATCTACGCCCGCTACCCACTGCGCGGCGGCCCGCTCGCTGCGCCGGCGTCTGCAGCCCGGTGCACCGCCCGCCTTGACCTTCCGTCCGGCCAGTTCGTGCAACTGGCCTGCGTACACGCGTCGCCGCCGAAGCCTCCCTGGTCCCCGGGCGCCGCGGCCCGGTGGCGCAGTCAGCTGTCCGCGCTGCCTGCGCCCGGTGACAGTCCGCGCATCCTCGCCGGAGACTTCAACGCCACCCTCGATCACGCGCAGTTCCGTCGGCTTCTGTGCCGCGGCTACGTGGACGCCGCCAGCCAGGTCGGCAACGGGCTGGCCTTTACCTGGGGACCACAACCCGACCGGCGCCCGACCCTGCTCGCAATCGACCATGTCCTCATCGACCGGCGCTGCGCGGTAGTGGCCACATCGGCCCACTGGCTGGCCGGCAGCGACCACCGCGCACTGTTCGCCGAGCTCCGGCTCCCCGCGCCGCTGGCCGGCGGGACCGGGCACCGCTGACCACAGCAGTGACCGCCGCGAACAACCGTCAGCAGGCCCCTCGTCCCAAGCCCCTTTAGCACCGCAACTGCCCGGAGGGGGCTCTGGACCGGATAGGCGCGCATCACCTGTCGGCGCCTCGTTCCGGCGGCGCGGGTGAACCGCCGAGCTGTACCAGATCGGCAACTCCGAGCGCGCGGGACGCCGCACCGGGATGACATGCCGAAGATCACGCTGGCCGGGATTACGAATGAGGGATTTACTGCCACCATGACTGGCATCACAGACAGCCGCAAGGACGCGGCCAGCTTCCGCGCCGCGCGCGATTTCCTGCTCCGCCACCGTGCTGACTTCGACGCCGCCAGAGCCGGGTTCTCCTGGCCTGACCTGCACGAGTTCAACTGGGCGCTCGACTGGTTCGACGTGATCGCCGCGGAGCATCCGGACCGGACCGCACTGCGCATCGTCACCCCGCCCGGGCCGGAGCACGGCGGGCAGCCAGGGACCGCCGGGCCGGCCGGATCGCCGGGCGCGGAAGCCGGCGAGGCGGAACGGGGCACCAGGATCAATTACGCCGAGATGGCCGCGCGCTCCAGCCAGGTGGCCAACTGGCTGCACGACGTGGGGGTCCGGCGCGGGGACCGGCTGCTGCTCATGCTCGGCAACATCGCGCCGCTCTGGGAGACCATCCTGGCCGCGATGAAGCTTGGCGCGGTGATCATCCCCACCTCGACGCTGCTCGGTCCGCCGGACCTGGCCGACCGGATCACCCGCGGGCAGGTCCGGCACGTACTCACCGAATCGGTGCACGTGCCGAAGTTCCGCGAGGTCCCCGGTGAGTGGACACGGATCGCCGTCGCGCCGACGATCGGGGGAGCCACCGCTCCCGCCCCGGCGAGCGGGAGCCACGACGCGGGGCCCGCCGGGCCGCCTGCGCCCGGGGCGTGGCTGGCCTACGAGGACTCGCTCGCGGCGAGCAGCCAGTTCGCCGCCGACGGCCCGACCCGGGCCAGCGACCCGCTGCTGCTGTACTTCACCTCCGGGACGACGGCCCAGCCCAAGCTGGTGCAGCACACGCACGCCTCCTACCCGGCCGGGCACCTGTCCACCATGTACTGGATCGGGCTGCGGCCCGGCGACGTGCACCTGAACATCTCCTCCCCCGGCTGGGCCAAGCACGCCTGGAGCAACGTCTACGCACCGTGGAACGCGGGGGCGACGGCGCTGATCTTCGGCTACGACCGGTTCTCCGCCGAGAGCCTGCTCCAGGTGCTCACCGAGGAGCAGGTGACCACGTTCTGTGCGCCGCCGACCGTGTGGCGGATGCTGATCCAGTCCGACCTGGCCGCCTGTGACGTGAGCGCGCTGCGGGATTGCCTGGGAGCCGGGGAGCCGCTCAACCCGGAGGTCATCCAGCAGGTGCGCAGCGCCTGGGGGATCACGGTCCGGGACGGCTACGGGCAGACCGAGACGACCGCGCAGATCGGTAACACGCCGGGCCAGGCGGTCCGGCCGGGGTCGATGGGCCGCCCGCTGCCCGGGTACGAGGTCACCCTCGTCGATCCGCTCACCAGCAACCCCGCGGACGAGGGAGAGATCTGCCTGGACCTGAGCCGCCGCCCGCTGGGCCTGATGACCGGCTACCTCGGCGACTCCCGCCAGGCGACCGAGGCCATGCGGGGCGGCTACTACCACACCGGAGACGTCGCCGCCCAGGACGCCGACGGCTACATCACCTACGTGGGGCGGACCGATGACGTGTTCAAGGCGTCGGACTACCGGATCTCGCCGTTCGAGCTGGAGAGCGTGCTGATCGAGCACGAGGCGGTGGCCGAGGCCGCGGTGGTGCCCGCGCGCGACCCGGTGCGGCTGGCGGTGCCGAAGGCCTACGTCAGCCTCGCGCCGGGGCAGGAGCCGTCGGCTGAGGTGGCCCGTTCGATTCTGGCGTTCGGCCGCCAGCGGCTCGCGCCCTACAAGCGGGTGCGGCGGATCGAGTTCGCCGACCTGCCCAAGACCATCTCGGGCAAGATCCGCCGCGTGGAGCTGCGCGAGCAGGAGAACGAGCGGGCCGGGAACGCAGCAGCCGCGGCCCGCGATCCCGACGGGATCGGCGGGCCCTTCCGCCGGGAACCGTCCCCGCGCGGGACCACCGAGTTCTGGGAGGAAGACTTCAGCTGGTGACGTCGGCGGTGGTGAAACGGGCCCACGCGAACGAACCGAAGATCACCAGGTAGACCGCGAACGACAGCAGGCCCTTCAGCAGCGTGCTGGAGTCGATCGGCACCCGCAGCAGCGAGTCGAACGAGTTCCACCAGTGCGTGGGCAGGTACGGCTGGATGACCGCGAACTGCGGGACCTGGTCGGCGACCTCGCTGGCGACAACGAAGATCACCAGCGCGGCGATGGCGCCGATCGCGTGCTCGGTCAGGGTGGAGATGGCCAGGCCGATCGCGCCGAGGGCGGCCATCGCCGCCGCCACGTACAGGCTCACGAACACCAGCCGACCGATGCCCTCGGCCAGCGAGACCGTGGTGCCGGACAGCAGCGTCACCGGGCCGATCGGGAACAGCACGGCACCGGTGGCCAGCGCCACGCCGGTCACCACGAACGTGACCGCGAGCGCGAACACGACGATGACGCCGTACTTGACCGCGAGCAGCCGGGTACGCCCGGCCGGAACGGCCAGCAGGTAGCGCAGCGTCCCGTACCCGGCCTCGCCGGCGATCGAGTCACCGGCGACCACGGCCACGACCACCGGCATGACCAGGGTGAGCAAGATGCTCAGGGCGATGAAGCTGAGGAAAATCCCGTTCCCGGTGAGCTCGGTGACGAAGGACAGGCCGCCCCCGCCGCCGCCCCCGCCGCCGCCGCTCGGATGCGACGCGAGCCGCAGCCCGACGCCGATCAGGATGGGGAAGAGCGCGACCACGGCCAGCAATAGGAGGTTGCGCCGGCGCAGGAAGACCTGCCGCAGTTCGGACCGGAAGAAACGCAGCCAGGCCCGGGCGTGCCCCACCGGCACCGGGCCAGCGACCGGACCGGGCGCCGCCGACGGGGACTCGATCGCGGTTGCCTCAGCCATCGACGTCAAACCCCTCTCCGGTCAGCCCGACGAACAGTTCCTCCAGGCTGGGGGTCACGACACCCAGGCCGCGGACACCGATCCCCGCGTGGACAAGCCCCGCACAGATCCGTTCGGGCTGAAAATCACCGAGCGGGGCGGTGACCTCGTCGCCGGTGATCTGCGGATCGGGCAGCCCGAGATCCTTCAGTACGGCGGCGGCCGGGGCGGGATCGGTGGTCTGGACCCGGATCCGGGCCGCGCCGGTGCGGCGCAGTTCCTCCAGTGGGCCCTGGAAGACCAGCCGCCCGTTGCGCATCACGCCCACGTGCGAGCAGACCTGCTCGACCTCGGCCAGCAGGTGAGAGGAGACGAACACGGTGATCCCGTCGGCGGCGATCTCCCGGATCAGCGCGCGCACCTCGCGGGTGCCCTGCGGGTCCAGCCCGTTGGTGGGCTCGTCGAGAATGATCAACTGGCGCGGGGTGAGCAGGCCGGCCGCGATGGCGAGCCGCTGCTTCATGCCGAGGGAGTAGTTGCGGTAACGCTTGGCGGCCGCGGCCAGCAGGCCGACCCGGTCCAGGGCGCCGTTGATCCGCTTCGCGGCGGTCCTCGGATCGGCCGTGCGGTCGGCCGCGTCGCACCGGGCCAGGTTGTCCCGGCCATTCAGGAACGGGTAGAAAGCCGGCCCCTCAATGAGCGAGCCGACATGCGGCAGCACCCGGACCGCGCCCTCGGGCATCGGGACGCCGAGCAGTGCGGCCTGGCCGCTGGTGGGGAAGGCCAGGCCGAGCAGCATCCGGATGGTGGTCGTCTTGCCGGAGCCGTTCGGGCCGAGGAAGCCGTACACCGAGCCGCGCGGGACGGCCAGGTCGATGTGGTCGACGGCGACCTGGCCGCCGCGGAACCGTTTGGTCAGGCCGCTCGTGGACACGGCCAGCGCCCGGCTGCTGCCGACCGCGGACGGGCCTGGGGAAGTGGCCGGAGAAGGGCCCGGGCCCGGGCCCGCGTACTTCGCGGTGGCGCCGGGTGCGGGGTTTCCCGGAGCGCCGGGTTCACCCGCCGCCGCGCCGGGCGCCCCCGCGGGGCCCGGCGAGACGGCACGGACGCCGGTCACTTGGCGCTGGACGAACTGGACGAGGCGGACGCGTGCGACGGGGCCGGCTGCCCGGCCGCCGCGTACAGGACGGACGGGGTGACCGGCCCGACCAGGACGCGCCCGTTGTTCGTGATCAGCATCGAGATCAGGCTGGTCTTCAGCAGGCGCCCGCTGCCCCACGAGCCGCTGACCGGGCTGGCCGACCTGAGCAGGGCGCTGATGATCGGGCCGGTGTCACCGCTCAGCCCGCTGCCCGCACTCCCGGTGGCCTTATTGCCCGTCACGGACGACAGCACCGACTGGGGCAGGTCGGCGACGGTCAGCCAGCCCTCGCCGACCGTGTACGCGCTGCCCGCCGGGCTGGCGCCGGCTGGCTTCCCGCCGCTGCCGCTGCCGCTGAGCGACTGCTGTTCCACCTTCGCGCCGGCGGGCGGGGTGAACGCGAAGTTCGCGGCGGCCGGCTCGACGAACGAGATCGAAGTGAAGCCGACCTGGGCGGCCGGGCTCGCGGCGTCCTTCGCGAACACCTGCACGCGCAGCGGCACGTCGTTGGCCCCGTCGATGGCGATGCGGATCTGGCCGACGAGGGAACTGGAGCTCTTCGGCGCGAGGACGAGCTGATACGCCGCCTGCCCGGCGACGGTCACGTTGGTATCCGAGCTGACGGTCGTGGTGGCGCCCACCTTGGCCAGGATCTCATTGGCGGCCTGCTGCGGGGTCATCGGCGGGGCGCCGGACGCCTTGTGGGTGATGTTCTTGGCGTGGCCGGCCTTGGCCGTGCCGGACGGGATGGCCAGGTGCGTCACCGTGTTGCTGGTGCTCTGCCAGAGCCAGGCGCTGCTGCCGTTCCTGATGAGGTCACTCTCGCTCATGTTCTGCGGCACGGCGACCCGGAAGTGGGCGGGGTCGGAGTACCAGATCCGGATCGTGTGCGATCCGGTAAGGAGCGAAGACAGCGACGTGGGGTTATCCGTCCCGGGGAGCGACGGCAACCCGAGCGAGGAGGTCTCCACGATCGTCCCGGTCATGGCGGGCGCCGTCGTCCCGGCCAGCGAGGCCAGGAGCTGGGCCGGCGTACGCGCCGGGAGCGATGGCGCTGCCGAGGCCACGGTGATCATCGACCCGGCCAGTACGCCCCCGACGACCACCAGGGCCCCGGCGGGCACCGCCCACCGCGCGGCGCGGGGCAGATTGACCTGCTTCATTACGTCTCGCTCGTCCTGTTCTGGTGTCATGCCGTGTCCCGCTCGCCCGTTTTGCGACCTGACGGGACCTGTACGACTTACGTTGCCTTATCCGCGCTGTGATGACCCTGAGAGGTCCGGTGCTATTTGTTTTGGACCGGTCAGCGCCAGGTAAGCCACACTAGGACCGTGCGGGTGCTGGTAGTGGAAGACGAACGGCGTCTCGCCGGCGCGGTACAGCGCGGGCTGCAGGCCGAGGGATTCACCGTCGACCTCGCCTTCGACGGCGACGATGGGCTCCATCTCGCGCGGGAAGGCACGTACGACGCGATCGTCCTCGACCTCATGCTGCCCGGGCTGTCCGGCTACCAGGTCTGCGAGCGGCTGCGAACCGAGGAGAACTGGGTCCCGGTGCTCATCCTGTCGGCCAAGGACGGCGAGTACGACCAGGCCGACGGCCTGGACCTGGGGGCCGACGACTACCTGACCAAGCCGTTCTCCTACGTGGTGCTGGCCGCCCGGCTGCGGGCGCTGCTGCGCCGCGGCGCCGTGCCGCGGCCTGCAGTGCTCCGGGCCGGGGATCTGTCGCTCGACCCCGGCAGCCGTATCGTGCGCCGGGGTGAGACCGACATCGACCTCACCGCGCGGGAGTTCGCGATGCTCGAATACCTCATCCGCAGGGCCGGCCAGGTGGTGCCGAAATCCGAGCTTCTGGACCACGTCTGGGACGCCTCCGACACCGCGGACCTCAACGTCGTCGAGGTCTACGCCGGCTACCTGCGGAAAAAGGTCGACGTGCCGTTCGGGCGGGCCGCCCTGCAGACGCTGCGCGGAGCGGGGTACCGGCTCGCCGCGGACGGCGGCTGAGGCCCCGGTGACCCGACGCCGACCGCCCGGGCTGGCCATCTGGTGGCGCCGGCGCAGCCTGCGCGCCCGGCTCACGCTGACCGCCGCGGCCGGCCTGGCGGTGGCGCTGGCGGCCGTAGCCATCCTGCTGGTGGGCACGCTCGGCGTCGCACTGGACCGTGGCCTGGACAATTCGGCGCGGCAGACGGCACGGGAGGTGGCCGCGCTGGTGGACGCGAACCGGCTGCCCAACCCGGTGCCGGTGGCGGCCGGGACCGCGGTCGTCCAGGTCATCGACTCCCGCGGCCGGATCGTGGCCGCATCGGCGGGCGCGGACCGTCTGGTGCCACTGCTGCCGGCCGCCCAGGCGGCCACGGTGGCGCGCACGCAGACCGGGATCCTGCTCGACGGCCGGCCCTACGGGCTGCCGGAATCGCTACGGGTCGTGGCGGTCGCCGGCCCGCGCGGCGAAACGGTCATCGCCGCCGTGTCCTACGACGCGGTGCACGACTCGCTGGCCACCGTCGCGCATGCCCTGCTGTTCGGCACGCCGGCCCTGCTGCTGCTGATGACCTGGGTGAGCTGGCTGATCACCGGGTCCACGCTGCGGCCCATCACGGCGCTGCGGCGCGGCGCGGAACAGGTCACCGCCACCGGGACGCCCCGCGGGCTGCCCGTTCCGGAGGCCCGGGACGAGGTGCACAGCCTCGCCGTGACGCTGAACGACATGCTGTCCCGGCTGGAGGCGGCGCAGCAGCGGCAGCGGCAGTTCGTCTCGGACACGGCGCACGAGCTGCGCAGCCCGATCGCGAGCATCCGGACCCAGCTCGAGGTGGCACTCGATCACCCGGGCAGCCAGGAGTGGGAGCAGACGGCGCGGGACGTGCTCACGGACACGATGCGGCTGTCCCAGCTGGCCGAGGACCTGCTCGTCCTCGCGCGGCTGGAAGAGCGGGCCGGCCTGGCCCAGGGCGGTGGCGGGCTGGCCCCGGACGGTCCGGCCCACGGGGGTGGCGAGCAGGTCCAGGACGGTGGCGGCGGTCCGCCCCAGGGCGGGGGGGCCCGCGCCGCGGGTCGGACGGTCGACCTGGCCGGGCTGGTGACCGGGACCGCGGGCCGGTACGCGCAGGCCCGGGTGCCGGTGACCGGGACCGCGCCCGAGCCGTGCCCGGTGGCGGGTGACGCGGACGCGCTGCGGCGGATGCTGGTCAACCTGATCGACAACGCGGTGCGGTACGCGCGCGGCCGGGTCACGGTGGCGGCGGCCGCCGCGGACGGGTCGGTCCTGGTCACCGTGACCGACGACGGCCCGGGCATCGCCGGGTGCGACCAGGAGCGGGCGTTTGAGCGGTTCACGACGCTGGACGGCGCGCGGGCGCGCCGCGGCGGCCATGCGAGCGGCGCGGGCCTCGGCCTGGCCATCGTCCGGGCGACGGCCCACGCGCACGGGGGCACCACGTGGCTGGAGGACGCCGGGCCTGGGCTGCGTGTCGTGGTCCGGCTGCCGCGGGCGGCGTCGCCCGCGGCCACCGTGACGGGGCCGGCTCCGGGGGCGTCCGGGCCGTCAGCCGGACCGTTGCCTGAGACGCCGGGCGGCCCGTTGACGGGGCCGCCGGCGGGCACGCCCGCGGACCGGTTAGCCTGATCTGCGGTCGGCTGGGGCGAAGGCCCCGGGCCGGGTTCCGGTCGGGATCGAGGTACGCGGACATGCCAGCAGGAGTCCGGGAAACAGTGGCCCGCATGTTCCGCGCGGCCCGGGCGCACAAGGTCACGACGGCGGTGTTCGGCGCCAGCCTGGCGGCCATCGTGGCCCTGGGGGCCGTCGCCGCCACCACCGGCCCCGCGACGTCCGGGACCGGGGGTGCCGGGAGCACCGCCAGCCCGTCGCGCTCCGCCAGCGATCAGCCGGCGCCGGGCTTCTCGCTGGCCGCGCTCGGCCGGCCGTCCGGCCAGGTGTCGCTCGCCGCCTACGCCGGGCGGCCGGTCATCGTCAACTTCTTCGCCTCCTGGTGCGTGCCGTGCCGGAAGGAGACACCGCTGCTGGCGCGGTACTACCGCACCGCGCACGGCGCGGTCACGGTGGTAGGCATTGACAGCAACGACAGCCAGGCCGCGGCGGTCGCGTTCGCGCGGGCGGCAGGCGTGAGCTATCCCCTGGCCTACGACCCGGTGGCCCGGACGGCGGACGCGTTTGGGGTCGTGGAGATCCCGCAGACGTTCTTCCTCAACGCCCAGCACCGCATCGTGGACCGGGTCTTCGGCGCGGTGACCGCCGGGACTCTGGCCAAGGGAGTGGCGCTCATAGGCAAGCCCGTGGCCAGAGCCGGGAGCGGCTGACCGGCGCGGACGGCTGACCGGCCGGAGGCGGCCGACCGGCCGGAGGCAGCCGACCGGCCGGAGGCGGCCGACCGCCTTCAGCCGGTCTTGCCGGGCCGGCCGGGTACCGGGGCCGCGAGGCCCAGGTCGGCCAGGACCGAGGAAAACGCGGCTTCCCAGTCACGGGCCGGGTGAGCCGGCGCAGGCTCACTCCCGGCCGCCAGCGCGGCGAGGGCGTTGGCGACGACATCGTCATGGTTGGCCGAGGTCACGTAGGCGTTCCCCAGTTCCAGTTCGTGCTGGAGATTGTCCCGGCCATGGCCCGGGAGGACATCGAGCACCAGCAGCGGCCGGCCCACGGTCCGGGCCTCGGCGCAGGTGCAGCCTCCCGAGGTAGTGATGACCAGATCGGCCGCCGCCATCATCTCCGGGACACGATCGGTGAAGCCGAACGCCCTGACCCGCGGCTGGCGTTCCGCGACCGCATGGAGCGCGGCTTCGAGCCGGGCGTTGTGCCCGGCGACGGCGAGCACCTGCACCCCCGCGTCCCCCAGCGCGGCCGCCGCCTCCGCGACCGGGCCCAGCCCCCAGCCGCCGGACATCAGCAGCACGCACCGGGCCCGGCCCGGGATCCGGAGGGTGTCCCGCGCGCCGGCCCGGGTCGGCGGCGTGCAGAAGTCGGCCTGCACCGGGTGCGGCACGATCCGGATTCTCGCGTGCGGCTGGAACCGGCGGACGGCCCGCTCGGCTACCCGCGACGTCACCAGGTACATGTCCACGTTCGGATGCACCCACAGCCGGTGCGGGGTGGCATCCCGGCAGAACACCACGTGAACCATGGCCGGATACCGTTCCGCGATGGTGCTGATGGCCGAGGCCCCCGTAGCGAACACGGAGATCGCGAGGTCGGCCGGGTGGCGGTCCAGGTGCTCGGTCAGCCGGGGAACCAGCTGGCGGCGGGCCCCCGCATCGGCCAGCAGCGCGAGCCGGGTCCCCGGCCGCAGCGCGGCGAAATGGAAGGCGTCGTACAAGCCGGGCACGGCGATCATCGAGCGGAACGCCCGCTCCGCCGCGCCGCCGGCCCGCGGGCCGAGCAGCCGCATCGCGTCCACGGTCCGCGCCGACCAGCCCCGGGCCGCCAGGGAATCGGCGCAGGCCTGCGCGGTCGCCACGTGTCCCAGGCCCAGCGCGCCCGACACCAGCAGGGCCCGGCCGCGCGGCCCATCCGGCGGTTCCACCGAGATGCTCCCTCCGGCCGGCGACGGTCGGTGCGTGCGTGACGTGACTGCTCTGACGGCTGAAGCCGCCAGCTTCTCAGGCCGCATGAGCCTGAACAGAGCCCAGCCCGGCCCTGGCTGCGATGTTGAGCGCCCCATTGAGGTCCGCATCAAGCGGGCCGTGTACGGGGCAGATAACCGTGTCCTGCCGGGGGCGGGCGCATCTGGCCCCGCACAGGTGGCAGTCGATGCTCGTATAAGCGGGGTTCACGAACACGATTCGCCGGCCAGCTTCTTCCGCTTTACCTGCGAGGATGTTCGCGAACTGATTCCAGCCCGCATCGAGGATCGATTTATTCAGGCCAGCCTTTGCTGCTGCGCCGTTCGGAAGGTGGGCGCCCGGCTCGTCCGGGTCAGGTTTCGGTGCGGGACGCTTAGTCATCCCGGCTGTGTTCAGGTTCTCCAGGGCGATCACGTCGCACGTTCCGGTCAGCGCCCGTGCGGTCTTGTGGTGGAAGTCGGCGCGGCGGCTCCGGATACGGCGGTGCACTTCGCCGATCTTCGCCTTCGCTCTGCGGCGGTTCGCGGACCCGCGTTTCTTCCGGGAAAGTGCCTGCTGCGCGGCTGCCAGTTCCTTGGCGGAGGTGCGGAGGTATTTCGGGTTGGGGATGATCTCCCCGTCGCTGGTGGTCGCGAACCGGGCTACGCCGACGTCGGCACCGATCTGCCGCCCGGTCGGAAGCAGCGGCCGGGCTGGTACGTCGTCACAGGACAGGACGACGTACCAGCGGCGTCCTTCACGCTTCAGCCCGATCGTCTTGACCCGGCCCTCGACGGGCCGGTGGGCGTGGACCCTGACGTGCCCGATGCCCTGGAGGTGCACGCGGCCGATGCCGGGCTTCCACCGGCACCCATCGCCGTCCTTGGGCCACTCAGCCGAGTCCCACCGGTCGAAGGCCTTGAACCTCGGGTAACCAGGCATCTGCCCGGTCTTGCAGCGGCGGTAGAACGCGGACATCGCCTTGTCGAGACGGCGCAGGGTGGCCTGCTGGGAGGAGAACGACCAGCGGCTCTGATCCGGGTCAAGCGCCCGGATGTCCTTGAGCTGGGCGGACTGCTGACCGTACCGAACGCTGACCTTCCGCCGTTTCCACGCCTCGCGGCGTTCCTCAAGGGCGGCGTTGTAGAGCCGCTGGTGATCCCGCAGGCACTGGGCCGCACGGGAGGCCTGCCCCGAGGTCGGATAGAGGCGGAACTTGTACGCGCGTCTCACCGGGCGTTCTCCTTCCGCCAGGGACGCTCGTACTGCGTGTCGATGTACCGCTGCACCGTCGCCGCGCTGACCGCGCCGGCACTGGCCACGAAGTACGACCGGGACCACAGGGTCGGCAGCCGGGTCCGCAGGTGCGGGAACTCCTGCCGCAGTACCCGGCTGGTCGCGCCCTTGAACTGGTTCGCCACGAACGCCGGAGAGTCTTTCGGGGTGGTTTTGACGAACAGGTGCACGTGGTCGGGCATGATCTCGCACGCCACGATTCGCCACCCATGCTCGGCGGCCTTGGCGTCAATTAGCTCGCGCAGCCGGGCTCCAACCGGGCCGGTCAGCACTTGCCGCCGGTACTTCGGACATAACACGACGTGCAGGCCGATGTCGTACACACCACCAGCGGAAACCTGCACGTCACGAGCCATGCGACTAGTATACCAGTAGTGTCTATCTAACAGAGGGAGGGAGCGCGGATTCACCCGCCGCCCGAATACGGCGGTCCCCTCCGCGCGCTTTTGATGGTAGGACCCAGGTACGGCCGCCGCGGAGAGGAGGGCCCGATCAGCGGAACCACCTGCACGGCGCGCCGCTTTCCCGGGCGCCCCGCCTGCGGTTTTCCCGGGCGCGCCGCCTGCGGTCTGGCGCTGGCCCTGACCGTCGCGCAGGGAGGTCCGGGCCTCACCGCCATCGGGCCGGTCCGCCGCCACCTGTTCGGCGGCCTCGCGGGCTACGGCGACGCCGGGCACGTGGCGCTGACCTTCGACGATGGCCCGGACCCCCGGTCGACCCCGGATTTTCTCGACCTGCTCGCCCGGCGGGACGCGCACGCGACGTTCTTCATGCTCGGCTCGATGACCGCGGCCGCCCCGGGGCTGGCCGCCGAGGTGGCGGCGGCCGGGCACGAGATCGCCGTGCATGGCTGGGAACATCGCTACCTGACGGCGCGCGGTCCGAGGGACACGTTCCGGGATCTGGCGCGCGCCCGGGACACCATCGCCGAGGCGACCGGGCAGGTACCGGCGTACTTCCGCCCGCCGTACGGGGTGCTGAGCGGCGCCGCGCTGGTCGCGGCGCGACGGCTGGGACTGCGGCCGCTGCTGTGGACCTGCTGGGGCCGCGAATGGGTCCAGGGCGCGACCGCCGGGTCGGTGTCCGGCACGCTGCGCAGGAACCTCAGCGGCGGGGGCACCGTGCTGCTGCACGACTCGGACTCCACCTCGCCGCCCGGCGCTTCCCGCCGGGCGCTGGATGCGGTGCCATGGCTGCTGGACGAATGCGCCCGGCGCGGCCTGGCGATCGGCCCCGCGGCTGAGCACGGGCTCCTCTAGCGCCGCCGACCTAAAGAGCGGCGTCGGTTTTCTGCAGCATAGGGAGACGCGTGAATCCTGACGCGATGTTGCTGCTGGTGGCGGGGGTCTGGGCGCGGACGGGCCTGGTCTCGGCGCTGGTGGGGTCGCCGCCGGTACGGGTGAGCAGTTCGGTGATGATGCTGGGAGTGGTGTCGGTCAAGTCATGGCTTGGCCTCTGTCGGTGAGGCAGCCCATCTTTTAGATAGTTCCAGTGCAATGGCGGCTAGATAGTTCCAGTGCAATGGCGGCAGATATGAGGATCGGATAGGATACCATCCATGGCTCCTTGCGGCCTTCCCATGAATCGATTAGAAGAGTTGCCGGCACCAAATAAGAATCCGCCACGGCTGTCGAGTTTGGTTCCGTGCCTCGAAAAACTGCGCAGGGAAAGTCGAACACGCTCACGCCCTGAATCGCAGCCCACGAATTCAGCCCATCTCGCGGCCCTAGGATATGCTCTCAATGGCTGGAGCGCCGGATCATTCCGGTACCACTGCGGTTCTAGCTCGCTATGCGGATCTCGCCTAACGCAACCCAGTTCGCGAATCGCTGCACGGGCGCAATCTATCTTCCAGTCCTCTAGGACATCATAGCCAGGAGGAAGGTCGGTCTCCTTAATCTTCAGCGCAAGTGAAAAAAGACATGCAGCGTTGTAATGGGCAAGCCAGCCTATTCTTCTTCTCGGCTTGACTAGCCTTGAACCGAGCGAAGATGGCGCGGAGTGTATAACCAGATCTCTATCATCATCGTTATTATGCCAGCTGTGGTTATGGCTGCTCCGGCGCCCGCTCCCTCGACACTCTGGGTGAAAGAGCTGGGCATAGCAAGAACGAAAACTCCCGCGCGTTGTTAGACTAGCTACCCTTGTGAGCAGCTTTTCTATTTCCACGCCTTTTCCTGGAGTAGCGTCCTCCGAGAAAGCGATGCTTCCCATTATGCGGAGTTGGTCCGCAACTAGCACGGTCATATAAAGCTCATGACGCCTATTAGACCCAAAGATCGGCGGGTGGCGACGTATCCAGGATCTCCAATAATGGCGCTCACCGATATTCCAGCGCGTGAGGAGCCAAGTCCTTCCGTACTGCGACCAGATGACCCATGGCTGAAGACGTTTCTTAACGTCATTTAGTACCCGCTCGCAAGAGCCGCTATCTTTGTTATTAGCGTACGAGGCGGCCAGACGGTAAGCGGTCTCGAGGTGCTCAGGCCATAGCTCGTTGCATGTCCGGTACACCTTGGCTGCGTCGCCGAATCTGGCACCTAGTTCGAACAGTGAGGCTTTGCGGATACTTACTGCGAAGTTCCCAGATTCGTAATGGATCGCCTCGTCGTAGCTGTCTACGGCACGATTCATCTGGTCATTACGTTCGTAGTCCAGCGCACGCCGATAGGCGGCGTAGCCCCTGATATCCGGGCCCCAGCGCTCCCACCTGGGAGTATGTTGCATGACTCGATTTTCTTGGCGGATGCTATGGATGATGAAGCAGCCAGCAGCCTTTATAAGATCCGTTTCGGACTTGAGCTGCATGCTGTCAGCTGCAAGTATTCTGCCACCGGGCATCCGCGTTATGCGGACCGTTACTGGATTCGTTAACGTATCAGTCGTGTTTTGTGCGGACTCGTGAAGATCTATATGCACGTCAAACGTCGGCTCCTGCGCCAGAACGATGCGTGTGAGCGCAGCCACCCAGTTCGCCCTATTGTAGAGCTGCTCAACAGGAACTGGCGGTGGTGCAGCACCACCGCCAGGGGGGATTATAACGGCGGGACCAGGTGCGTCCCGGGCCAGATATTCCTCTAGCCTAGCGACAAAAGCCTGACTCCTGCTGTCGTTATTGGCGCGGATTATGATCGGAGGGAAGCCGACTTGCTTAAACCTGAACCACAGCATTCGAGAAAGCCGCAGCAGAAGCGCCAGCAGTACGAGGAAGATCGGCAAGGCAAGGGGGATCAAAACCTTATGCTGAATCACACTCGAAGGTCCGCTCACCTATACCCCGGCTCAGCCTGATAGCCGCGATCTGTGCGGCTTCGACGCGGAGGTCGACGAGAGTTCGCGGCGCGCGGTCTCGGTCTCGTCTATCTCGCCCTCCTGGATGCGCATGCAAAGAAATATACGCTTTCATCAGGTTGCTTGTCACGGTTACGAAACGTGAGGCGCGCCGTTCCGATCCTTCGCCGAGGGGCGTGAACGCGCAGCTAACGGCCGGAACCCAACACCAGGCAATTTAAGGAAGGGGGGTTGTGATCTCGCAGTCCCGTAACGGTCTCGTTGTCCGGATTGATGGGCGGGTTTCCGTGTATCAGGACTCCTGACATGGAGCGAGAATAGAGGCAAC
>Ga0181530_10000828_pt1 | contig 39981 bp, 30 predicted proteins | sample PEATcosm2014_Bin_42_FD_119769 | JGI IMG/M metagenome (GOLD analysis project Ga0181530, IMG submission 119769) | Peatland microbial communities from MTU Mesocosm Facility, Houghton, MI, USA - PEATcosm2014_Bin10_60_metaG | ecosystem: Environmental > Terrestrial > Soil > Wetlands > Peat | place...
CTGAAAATCGTGGTGTCCCGGGTTCGAATCCCGGTCTCGCCATGTCACTTTCTGCCTGCTCAGAGGCATGTTTTCGATCGTCGGCCGCCGCGCGATCGGGAGCCGAAATCGGCGATTTTGGGCCTCCCGTCCCAATCGCCGTCCCAATCGACGCGTTTGAGGCGGTTTCCTCGGGCGTGCGCAGCTGCACGCGCGCTTGGCGCACGAGCTCGTCGATGTGCGCGCCGTGGTCGCGCTTGGCGCGCTGCTGCAGCTGCGCGTAGACGTCCATCGTCATCTTCGAGTCGGCGTGGCCGACCTGGTCCATGACCCACTTCACGTCGAAGCTGTTGGCCAGCAGCGCGATCGAGACGTACGTGCGCCTGAGCGTGTGCGGCGTGGTGTTCGGCAGCGGCGGTAGACCTCGTTTGGTGAGCAGCTCGCCGGCGCGCGTGGCTGCCTCGCCTACGATCTCGCCCACCCGCTGGCGGTCCATCCTTGCGCCGCGCAGGTTCGGGATCAGGTAGTCGTCTGGCCCGGTGGGGGCTCCGATGCGCCGCAGGCGGTCGATGTGCTCGACGATCGCCTCGACGAGGTCGAGCGACATCTGCACCTCGCGGATGCCGCTCTCGGTCTTGGCGTCGGGGATGTGGAAGCGGGCGCCGGCCGGATCGTGCAGGCGCAGGTGGCCGATCTTGATGTCGCACAGCTCGCTCGCGCGCACGCCTGAGCGCCCCAACACCTCGATCACGACTCGCCGCCCGACGTAGCCACGTCCCGCCTTCAGGCCGAGCCGCGAGAGGTGGTAGGCGACGGTGGACTTCGCCAGTCCGAGCTGCTTGGCGATCTGGCTCGGCTGCTTGCCCTGCGCGAACAGCTGGGCGACCATCGCGGCTGTGAGGCCGAGCTCCGCGGGCGCGGGGATCTGCCCGAGCGCGATGTCCTGCCCGGCGGCCGCGTCGATGAGCGCGGCGAGCTCGTCGATCTCCAGGAACGTTCGGCTTGGCGTCGGCACCCTGACACGCATGCGCTTGCCTCGGGCGGGGTTGTGATCGAGATGGCCGTCCTCGACGGCATCCTCGAGGATCATCGCCAGCAGATCGATCACCTTGCGGATCGAAGAGGGACCGAGGGGGACCCTGCGCCTTCCCCCGCGGTTCCGGCGCCGTCGCAGTTGCCGCCGTGATTGGTCAACCGGCTAAACTAAGTCCGCCAAGTCCACCATCTATCCCTAGTTGATATTCTGGCTCAAGTGGCGTAGCGTTATGGACGAAAGGAGCACCGATGGCGCAGCTCATGCAAGTTCGGCAGGTCGCCCGCACGCTTGGGGTGCACGAGAACACCGTGCGTCGCTGGGAGGAGCGCGGCTTGCTGCGCGCCGTCCGACTGCCGAGCGGTGTTCGGCGCTTTCGCCCCGATGATGTCGAGGCTGTGCGTGCGCAGATGTTCAGCGGTTTCGCCCCTTTGCGCGCCGACGACGACGTTGTCCCGGTGCGTGCCCGCTCAGTCGACTGACCTCGGCGATCGCCGCCACTCGAACTAGGCTTCGCGACCCTGCGCACAGCGCGAGGAAGCAATGGGACCCGGCCAGCATCGACCACACGACGAGGAGTACTGGCAGCGCCCGTGGGCTCAAGCGCTGTTTGCTGGCGATCTCTTTGAGGCGGTTCCCTTCGGCGATCAGCCGACCGTCGTCTACACCTCCGAGCAGGGCGAGGCGTCGGGCAAGCACTTCCTGGGCGAGGTTGTCTTCGCCTACGGCCTGCTCATCACGCCCACATGCGACATGGCCGAGCAGCACGGGACGAGCCCGGCGGTCGCGCACCCCTACCGCGTGTTGGTTCCGGTGTTGCCACTCGATCTCGTGATCCAGCAGACCGCTGCGATCGAGCAGAGTCTCGGCCTGCTGCGCAGCCGAGACGCGATCACGCCCTACATGTATCTGCCGGCCCTACGCAACATCCTCGAGAGCGAGCAGGTGGCTTGCCTCTTCCGCCCAACGCTCGTCTCGGATGAGCTGCTGCGTGATCCGCCCCGCCGCGTCGCGCAGCTCCAGCCACCGGCGCGCCGCCAGCTCAAGGTGAAGCTCGCCGCCTACTGGGGCCGAGCGGCCGTCAACCCCGACGACCTGCCGCTGCACGAGCGCGACGAAGCCGAGCTCGCTGCCGGTACGTGGCCGCCGAGCGCCTACGACTCGCCGAGCTCAACCGCTGGCGACGGGTAGCCAATCGGGGAGATCCATCCGTAGAAGCCCTTCACGACGACGGCTCGCTGCCCCCGGATACCCTCCGCGGGGTCGCTGGCGTGCGTCAGCCGAGGGGCAGCGTTCCGGTCAGTGCCTCCCGCGATGACGACGACCGCGCAGGTCGGGGCACGGCACGATGGTCCGGGCGGCTGGGTGAGACCCGTCCAGGAACGAGAAGGTGGCCGCGAACGGAAAGCCCCCCCGCGGGCAAGTGGTGGGCAGGAGTATGCCCTTGGGCGTATAGGCGAGCGTGTTGCCTTCCGTCTGTTCGTAGTACGTGAGGCCCAGCGGCCCGAGGGTCACGCGCAGCGAGACGATCGCGACGTCTGCTGCGCCAGGCACGCTGGGAACGATCGGCAGCTGCATGTTCAGGCGACCGCCGAAGGGTGGACCGGCGGGAAGGAGTTGTGCGGGCGAGAGGATCTGCGTGTTGACGGGGCTGGGGCCAGAGGCGTAGAGCAAGAGCGCGATGTGGCCTTCCTCGTCTGGTGCCCGCGCGATCGAGATCGATGCGCTCTCGCTGACGAGCTGCGGGCCGAAGCGCAGCTCCGCGAGCGCGTTGCCGCCACCCATGATCGAGTTGGCCGGACAGCCGCTCGCGCCGGCTGCTTCGAGCGTCGCGGGCGAGCAGACGGCCAGGCCGAGCCCGCTGAGCGCCCAGCCGAGGTTCTGGGGGTATCGCACTTCGACTTCGGTTAGTGCCGACGGGATCTGGCCTGCGGGGGCCTGTATTTGCAGGCTGAGGCCGACGGTCGTCGGTGCGCCGAGTCGATAGGGCGTGAACGAGGCGCCGAGCGTCGCCGATTGAGTGGCGCCCGCGGTCGTGGCCGGGTACAGGCAGAGGAAGACAGTCGCCAGTGTGCCGAGGGCGACGCGCAAGGCTCGACCCACGCTAGCCACGAACGGTGTCAGTAGCTGAGGCTGCCCGTCGTCTTGATGACGAGCGCATAGTTGTCCCGGTCGAAGGTGCCGTACAGCCCTCCGTGGCCGTGCGCGTGAGCGTACCGGCCGCTGCCGCCGGTCACGGTGAGCGTGCCGGAGAAGCTTTCGTAGGTGCCGGACCCGTGCGGCGTGGCGCTGCCGCGACCCTCTATCGATCCGCCGCTCGCATAAATCGTGAACGTGCCGGTGAAGGTCGTTCCCAGATCGAGGTGCACGCGCATGCTCCCGGGCAGCGTGCCGGTCGCCTTGCCTTCGTCGAACAGCAGCGACCCCGAGGACGACACGTAGTGCAGATGGGCGGTGTCGGTCGCGCTCAGGACGTGCGCGGCATGCGCGCGTGCTCCGGGCTCCGCCGCGTAAGCGCTCGCGTGTGGGGATTGTGTGGCTGTGGCGATGCAGCCAGCGACGAAGGTGCCGCAAAGGGCGGCCGTGACTCTGCGGCGGACGTGATGGTGAGGGGTCATCTGATGCTCCGATCGTCGACTGCTGTTGTAACGCGTCGCAGCGCGAGTTGATGCGCTGCGTCGGGGGCCTCGGTCGGCGGAGCGTCGGCTGCCCTGCCGCCGAAGCGTCTCGAGCGGCTGCTGAAGCGCGTGAGTGAGTCCGTGAAGGCTGCACGGGAGAAGTCGGGCCACATCTCCTCCCGGAACACGAGCTCGGAGTACGCCGCCTGCCAGGGCAGGTAGTTCGACAGGCGCTGCTCGCCGCCGGTGCGGATGATCACGTCGGGGTCGTGCAGGTCGGGCGCGTAGAGGCAGCGGCGGAAGTCCTCCTCCGTGCCTCCCTGGAAGCGCTTGGCGGCATCGAGGATCTCCGCGCGCCCGCCGTAGTTGAACGCTATGCACAGCGTGATGCGACGGTTGGCCTTCGTCAGCGACTCGGCCCACTCCATCAGCGCGCCCAGCTCTCCCGAGGCGTCGCTACGTCTACCGATGAAGCGCATGCGAACGCCCTGAGCGTCCAGCTCGGGGGTCTCGCTCTCGATACGCGCAGCGAGCGTGGAGATCAGTTCGCGGACCTCCTCGGCGGGGCGAGACCAGTTCTCGGTCGAGAACGAGTAGACGCTCAACTCCTGCACCCCCAGCTCGATCGCGTCCGCCAGGCGCGCCTTGAGCGTGTCGGCGCCGGCCTCGTAGCCCGCTGACACCGGCAGCCCTCGCGCGCGTGCCCAGCGGCGGTTGCCGTCGGCGATCAGCGCGACATGCCGCGCCGGCGGTTGCGAGTTTCCAGGGCGGGAGGGCATCAGCTTGCGCGTACTCGCTTGGCGAGCCGCCAGGCGCGCATCACCGCGAGCGTGGGCGTTATCAGCGGCTGCAGCTCTCGTTGGATCCGGCTGGTCACCGGCGAAGCCAGCTCGCTGGTGGCGCTCGGCGCCGAGGTGTAGTAGGCGGCGACGCCGGCCATCGTCATCAGGTGGTGCGCGCTGGCCGGTGCGTCGCGTGCCCGCGTCGCGGCCTGTTGGGCGACGTGGACAAGACGCTGTCCGAGCAGCGAGCGGTCGTCGTAGTGCTTGATGTAGGCGAGCGTGCCATCTGCCGCGTCCTGCTCGTAGTCGATGACGCTGTCGAGCATCGTGCTGAGAACCCCCAGCGCCAGGTAGACCTCGTCGATCGGCGCTGCGTGTGCGGCCGTGGTGCGCTCGTCCCCCGCGAGCGCCATCAGCGCGTGCACGGCGAGTACCGACGACGCGGCGCCCGCCAGATACTCGCGCCAATCGAGGCCCGAGCCGTTCGTCGTCTCTCTGGCCCATCGCTCGGCCAGTGAGCTGTCGCTGAGGGTGGCGGCGTGGGTCAGCACCTCCGCTTCCGCGCAGCGTGCGGCTGCGCCCAGCATCGTCGGTGCGAGCGCGTCTGCCTTGGGAAGGCACGCGAGCGTCTCCCTGACGGTCTCCGCGAGCTCCCGCAGGTAGCCGCCGTCGGATCCGGATGGACGGTGGCGGTAGTAGTCCTCGTCGAGCCGTGCGCCGGGGTCGAGCGCGTCTGTGAAGACCTTGAACAACTGGCGGCCATTGGCGAGTGGATCTTGAGTGGGCTGCTCGGTGAGGCCATCCAGATAGTCGTACATCACCTCGAGCGCCACGATCCCCCGGATCGCGGCTCTGCGGTGTCGGCGTGGGGTGAGCGTGGCGAGGGTCGCCGCGACCTCGGCGGCGAACCCCTCCTCCTGCAGCGTGTGCAGCGCGAGCGCGCGTAGCTCGGGATCCTCGATCTTGCTGGCCCGCGTCCTCCAGCGCGCGAGCTGGGCGCGCACCTCCGGCGCGACGGTCGTCCAGTAGCGCGCGTTGGCGAGCACGAGCGCCAGGCCCGCGCGCGCCAGGAGCCGGCGGTCGGCGAAGACCGCTGATCGATCCCGAGAGGCGTGGGATGAGTGGGCGGGGTTTCTACTCATCTCCTTCCTCTACTCCTCCCCGAAGGCGAGCGTGGGCGCCACGCGCGAAGCGAGGAATCCGGGTATGGCCGCGAGCGCCAGCACGACGAGCACCACCAGCACGAAGATCTCCAGTGGGCGTCCTGCGGTCACGAGGGTGGCGACCGGGAACCCCGTGACGTGTTTGAGGTAGCTGTCGATGATCAGCTGCCCGCAGACGCCTGCGAGCGCTCCGGTGATGCAGCCCGCACACAGCATCACGAGCGCTTCGAGCAGCAGCAGGCGCCGTAGCTGCGCGGGTCGTGTGCCTTCCAGGCGCAGCGAGGCGAGTGATATCCGCTGCTGCCAGATACTCGAGCCGAGCGCGGCGACCATCGCCACGATCGTCGCCGCCAGCAGCAGCTTCGCGATCTCTCCGAGCTGGCCGAGCCCTTCGCCGCCGGAGGCTTCGATCCGCGCCGCGCGCGTGCTCGGGGTGATGACTTCGAGCCCACTGTCTTCTCCGAGCTGACGTTCGACCGCCGCTTTCGCCTGAGCGACGTTAGAGGCGGGCTCCAGGTCGACGCCGAGGGCGGTGAGCGCCGAGGTCGCGAAGGCTCGCGCGTAGTCGCGGGTGTCCATGAAGATCACGCCGGTGGGCCAGCCGAAGTTCGTGCTCGTGGCCGCGAGCCGGAGCTGTGTCGTGCCCGTGGGGGTGGGGAGCGGCACGATCCCTCCGACCTGGAGCTGGTGTTCGCTTGCGATCTGCTTGGAGAGCACTATCCAGCCGCCTTCGCGCAGCCGTCGGGCCGCCGTCGTGGCCTGTCCCTGGAGGATCTGGCCTTCGAGCACCGATGTCGTCGCGTTGGCTGGGCGTGCGATGATCCACGGCCGGCGCCCGCCCCAATCGAGGAAGCTCCCCTGGTAGGCGCCCACGCCGGACACGGCCGGCAGTGCGGCGAGACGTGCCGCGTCGTCGCCCGCCAGAAACGGGACGGTTGCCTGATTGTCCAGCGGGCTGATGACCCAGAGTTGCGCGTCGCCGGAGAAGCGGTGAGCGACCTGTCCGATGCCGCGCAGGAGATCGTCGCGCGCTCCGCCAAGCGCCATGCTCCCGAACAGCGCGACGGCCCCGGTCGCGGCGAGCGCCATCGAGCGAAGCGTGGTCGCCCGCAGCCCGGTCAGCGCCACCGGCAAGAGCGTGAGCTGCTGGTAGCGCTCGCTGATCAGACCGGTGGCGCGCATGACACCGGCCAGTGCCATCGGGACGGCGAGCATCGTCGCGAGCGCGAGCAGCACGCATGCGGGCAGAGCCGCGGATGGCACGAGCACGAACAGTGCGCTCGCCATCAGCAGGAGCCCGAGGGCGATCACCGCGAGCCTGTTGCGGGTCTTGGCACTGAGCTGATTTCCGGGGGCGCCGTCGTCGGCGTAGACAGCGTCGCTGGCCCGCCCCCGCCGCAGGTCGAGCAGCGGCGTGCAGGCGCCAAGGCATGTCGCGAGCAGCCCACAGGCCAGGGCGATCAGCATCGGGCTCGCTCCGACGACGGTGGCGGAGCCGAGCGTGAACGCCTGGGAGAGATAGCCGGTCGATTGGTGGAACAGCCCGACCGCGAGCGCGTACCCGGCGAGCATGCCCACCGCGGACGCTGCCAGCCCCAGGCACAGCGCCTGGAAGATGACCATCTGGCCGATCGCGCCGCGTCTGGTCCCGTCGACGCGCAGATCGGCGATCGTCTGTCGGCGCTCCGGTGTGGTCAGGAGCATCGCGTTGAAGGCGAACAGGAACCCTAGCAGCGCGCTGATGGCCGCGAACAGCCCGCTCGCCTGATCGCTCGGCCCGAGCGCCTGATGAAGCAGCGCGAGATCCTGATCCGCCCGGGCGACGGTCAGACGCCCACCCGTGAGGCCGACGAGGGCTTTGCGCACAGACGCTTCGGCGCCTGGCTCGGTCTTGATCAGGATCCTCGAGATGCGGCCTCGCTGGTCCGCGAGCGTCTGCAGGTCGGCGAGCGGCACGACGGCGATGCGAGCACCGGCGAGCGCGCCGGCGGCTTCCCTGCCCAGTATCGCCGAGATCTTCCGCGGATAGGCGCGGCCGCGGAGCAGCAGCGACAGCGGTGGCTCGCCTTCGCCCGTCGCGGATGGGGACAGCTTCAGCGCGTTGGCGGTGGCGGTGCTGAGGCTGATGCCATCGGCGGAGAGGGACTGACGCGGGATCGTGTGGGCGAGCCCGTCGAGCGTGGCGAGGCTGAGGTCCGCCCCCGCGAGATACACCGCTACACGCCGGCCGCCGGGGCCGACAAGGGTCGCTGTCTCTTCGAGCAGCGGCGCCGCCTGCCGCACGCCCGGCAGGCGTTCGACCCGCGCCAGCAGCGATTCGCCAAAGCCTTCGGGGCCTTGGGCTCGAACCTGCAGGTTGGCCGGGCCGATGACCTTGTGCACCACTTCGCCGGCCGAGCCGGCGATGCTGCCGTTGGCGATCAGCGTCGCGGAGACGAGCGCGACGGCGACGGCGACGCCGAGGCCGGCGAGCAGCTCCTGCGCGGCATGGACCCGTAGCCGGTTGCGATACAGGTAGGCGAGCGCGTACGGGCCCATGAAGGCGCGGGACCTGATCGCGGGTCGCTCGGTCACTGTCACGTGAGCCTGCCGTCGCGCAGCGCGTAGCTGCGATCGGCGATCTCCAGCGCGGCGAGGTCATGGGTGACCAGCAGGACCGCGGCGTTGCGCTCGTGTGCGATCGAGCTGAGCAGCTGCACGATCTCGCGGCCGCGCGCGCTGTCAAGGTTCCCGGTCGGCTCGTCGGCTAGGATCAGCCGTGGTTCGCACGCGAGCACCCGTGCGATCGCGACCCGCTGGCACTCGCCGCCGGACATCTCTGATGGTGTGTGGCCGATCCGCTCGCCAAGCCCGACTCGCTCCAGCCATGGCTTCGCGCGCGCCTGCGCCTCGCGCATCCGCATGCCGCCGACGAGCAGCTTGCGCGCGGCGTTCTCGAGCGCGGAGGCTCTTGGCATCAGCCGAAATCGTTGGTAGATGAAGCCGATGTCCCGCAGCTGGTATTCGCTGATCTGCCGCTCGGACAGGGAGGCGAGGTCGTGCCCGTCGTAGCGGATCGCGCCGCTGTCCGGTTGCAGGAGCGCGGCGATCATCAGCAGCAACGTCGTCTTCCCGGAGCCGCTCGGGCCGTGCAGGGCGACCATTTCGCCCGGGTTGACTCGCAGCGTCAGCTCGTCCACGGCGTGGACCTCTTCGCTTGCGCCTCGGTAGCGCTTTACGACGTCCGCGAGCTCCAGCACGGCCGGACCATCTTCTCGCGGCCGGGTCAGAAGGGCGCTCACGCGCTCGCTGCCCGGCTTGCCGCTTCGTGCAGCTGGACGACGGGGGCGAGTGCTGGGGGTTGCAGCTCGCCGTGCAGTTCGCCACTGGCGAGAGAGAGCCCTCGGTCGGCGCCCGCCAGGCAGGTCGTCTCGCCGACGCTCATCAGCACGGAGATGCCCTCGTCGGCGAGGCTGCGAAGCAGAGCCAGAATGCGGTCGCGTTCGAAGACGTCCACCCCAAGGGTGGGCTCGTCGATCACGAGCAGCTTTGGCTGGTGCACGAGTGAGCGGGCGATCCCGACGAGCACCGTCTCGGTGATGTCGAGCTCGCTTGGCTTGAGGGTCGCGCAGTGCGACGCGCCCACTCGTTCGAGCGCCGCATGCGCGCGGGTGCGCGCCGATGGCCCACGTATACCGCGCGTCAGCTGGGCGGTGATCAGCCGGTCGATCACGAGCTGTCCTTCGGTCGCACGGAATGTCTTGCGGCAATAGCGAATCTGCTCGCGCAGCTCCTGGCCACCGCGAGCGTTCAGGCTGCGTCCGCGCAGCGAGACGACGCCCTCATCGGGTGGCTCGAGGCCGGCCGCGACGCGCAGGAGCGTTGAGCGCCCAGAGTTGCGCCGACCCCAGACGGCGACGAGTTCTCCAGCGCTCAGCTCGAAGGAGACGTCGCGCAGCGCGACGCGTTCCAGCCGTCCGCGACCGTAGCGCTTACCGACGCCGGTGAGCTCAAGCAGGGCCATGCTGGCGACCCCGATCCGCCATCGCACGAAGCTCCCTGCGCGCGTAGTCGACCCATGGGAGCTTGGCTTCCGTGGCCAGCCGCTCCTCCTCGGCGGCGAGGCGGTCAGCCAGTGTCGTGGAGGCGTCGGGAGCTGCCGGCTCGATATCTCCTTCTCCCGGTCGCGCTTTCGTCGCCTGTGCGAGACACATCTGCTCGTAGCGATCGAGGACGGCAAGCGCGGCCTCGGGCGCAAGCGCCGCGAGTTCGCGCGCGAACAAGCTCGAGCGTCGCCGGTCCTCTTCGGCTTGGCCAACGAGGTGCTCCTGGTAGCGCCGGACTCCCTCCTCGGTGGCTCGGTAGTGCAGCCTGGGCTGCCGCGAGGCGACACCAGGCGTGGGCTCGCTGGTGGCCTCGATCAGGCCTCTGTCCACGAGACTGTCCAGCGCGGTATAGATCTGCGAAGGGCTGCTGAGCTTCAAGAGCTCGCCGTAGTTGCGTTCGAAGCGCTGCAGGATCTCGTAGCCATAGCTGGGCCGCTCGATCATCAGGCCGAGCACGGCCCAGTTCACCGGTGAGCGCATCGCCCCAGTACCAGCGTCCCTGACTGCCCTCCCAAGCATCGCAATGGCAACAATACACCGAAAACAGGCAGGTTCACAAGGACCAAGCTTCTATTCACGAAGTAGAATCTTCCATATCTAGAATCTAGGGCGGCTGTCTCACTCCCCGCGCCTGTGCACGGCTCTGCAACGAGATTTGGCGTGCGCCAATATCAACGTCCGGGCGCACCCGCAGACGGCGATACTAGTCAATTCGACGCGGTCGCCATACTGCACAGGACTCACAAACTAGAACCTTCTACCGCTAGGCTTGCGATCGAGATGGATCGCGGCAAGGATGCGCGTAGGGATGAGGGGAAAAGAGTGACTGTGCCCATCAAGGCCAACTGGTCGGCGTGCCGCGAGCCGGACCGCTCGGCGTGCCCAGCCGCCGAACAGGGGCGTGGTCAAGGCACCGCCCGCGCTCGCATATGGCTGGCGCTCTGTTCGCTTGGCGCGCCCCCGCTCGTGAGACAAACATCTTGGGCATCCCGGCCCCACCTCTCCGGCCGGTGTCCGGGCGGGACAGGCATGCGGGTAAGCCGCGTCGGTCCCGGGCGTCGCGCTGCACTACCCCTGCATCGCGTCGCCAAAACTTAAGCACGCAGTGAGGCTGCGTAGGGCCGGCTTGGTCCCACGCAGCGGTTATGCGCAAAGCACATCTCTGAGCATGAACACCGCACATCAGGCGAAAGGCAAGAAAGTGACACCCACCGAGAAGAACACGAAGACGCCGCGCACCGCGACCGGTCTCTTCGCGCTGCTCGGTGCCCTGCTCCGTCTCAAAGGGAGTGGTGCGCCTAGGACCAGCCCTCGGCTGGTCCTGTCGGCTCTTGCCACAACTCTCGGTGCGCTCGCCTTCACCGCCACACCGGCCCTGGCCGCCGCCCCGGAAACCCCCGAAACAACCACGGCCACCCCGACGGCCACCACCGCGATCCTCCACGGCGTCCTGAACCCGACCAAACCCGGCTCCCCCGGCAGCTACCAGTTCTCCTACGCCCAGTCCGCGACGGAATGCACGCCCGGGACCCTGGACCCGGAATCCCCGGAACTCGCGATGGGCCTCGAAAAGGAAGCCAAGTCCGTCACGGTGACCGGCCTTGAACCGAACAGGGAATACAGCTTCTGCATCGTAGCCTACGGCCTGTTCGGCGGCGTGACCGAACCAGCTGACGGTGCGGCTGTCCCGTTCAAAACGCTCGCGGCGAAGCCTTCGGTGGATGACGAGTCCACCTCGGCCGTCTCCTCCACCGCAGCCACGCTCGAAGCCCAGCTGAACCCAAACAACCAGTCGACCACCTACGTCTTCGAATACTCGACTAAAGAGAAAGCCGGCGCCCTGGAAGGCACGATCGTCAAAGTGCCGGTCACGCCGCCCACCCCGCTCGAAGGCTTCGGCGACCAGACCGTCAGCGTCCCGACCGGAGCGCTCCTGCCGGGCACCACCTACTTCTACCGCGTGGTCGCGAAAAACGCCACCGGCACCACCGATGGCACGGTCTCGGCGACCGGCTTCACGACACCGCCGACCCCGAAGACGGAAGCCGTCACAGCGATCACGGCCACGACCGCGACGTTCCACGGCAAGCTGAAGCCGCTGAACGAAAAGGTCGCGACCGAATACGCCTTCGACTACAACACCGGCGAAGAAGCGTCCTGTAACGGCGAAAGCCGCACCACCGCGGCGAGCGCGGGCACCGGCAAAGGCACCGAAGCGACCGTCACCACGGCCGTCACGGGCCTGCAGCCGAACCAGAAGTACACGGTCTGCCTCGTCTCCATCACCGAATCGGGCTCCCAGGTCGACTCGACCCCGGTGCACTTCGACACCCCGGCGGCCGCCCCGACGATCGAAGCGTCCAGCGAGAAGGCCTCCAATGTCACGCCCTACGAAGCCACCCTCGAAGCGCAGGTCAACCCCGACAACCAGCCCACGACCTACGTCTTTGAATACTCGACCACGGAAGCGGGCGGCAAACTAACCGGCACGATCGTGAAACTCGAAGGCGAAAGCCCGTTGGAAGGCGGCGGTCAGCAGACCGCGAGCGTCGCGACCGGCCACGTCCTGACACCCGGCACGACCTACCACTTCCGCATCACCGCCAAAAACGCGTCCGGTCCCGTCGAAGGCTCGGGCGAATTCGGGACCCAGGCGGCAACCGCGCCCGTCATCGAAAGCGAGGGGAGTTCCGGCGTTACCGCCGAACTCGCGACCCTTGAAACGACCGTCGACCCGGTCGCCCAGGAAACCACCTGCAGCTTCGAATACGCAACCGAACCCGCGCTCAGCTCCGGCGTCACGACCGTCGCGTGCAACAACCCCAACGCGCTCGGCGCCGGCGACAGCGGCGTCTCGGGATCCGTCTCCCTGACGGGCCTGATCCCATCAACCACCTACTACTACCGGGCGGTCGCGACGAACGCCGCCGGCACCACCACCGACCCCACGATCGAACACTTCGAAACCGGCCCCGCCCGGGCTCCGGTGATCGCCAACGAGGCCGCCTCGGGGGTCGAACAGACGAACGCGACCCTCGAAGGCGAAATCACACCCGAACACGTCGCGACGACCTACCAGTTCGAATACCTACCCGAAGCCCAGTACAACGAAAAGGGCAAGACGTTCAGCGGTGCCCAGACCTCCCCGGGCGCGAAACCGATCGCTGCCGAAGAACCCGCGACGAAGGTCACGGCGAAGCTCACCGGGCTGACCGGTGCCACAGCCTACGTCTACCGGCTCGCCGCGACCAGCAAGTGCCAGGCAGGGGAACCCTGCGTGACCGACGGACCCACCAAAACGTTCACCACCCCCTCACCCGGCGCATCCGCGCCCGGCACCTGCCCCAACGAAGCCCGCCGCGCCGAACAACCAGACGCACAGGCGCTCCCCGAATGCCGCGCCTACGAGATGGTCTCACCCGTCAACACCGAAGGACAGGACGCAACCGACCCGTTCGTCGAAGGCGTACCGCGTGCCGCCGAATCCGGCGAAGCCATCACATACGCCTCCAGGGGCAACTTCGGCGACCCGGTGGGGAGCGGCTACGAAGATCAATATCTCTCAAAACGCGGCCCCGAAGGCTGGACAACACAGGCCATCTCACCACCCCGCCACTCCCTCAAGACGGAAACTGTCCCGCCGTACCTATCCTCGGCGTTCACGCCGGAACTTACGGAAGGGATCGCCAGCACGGGAGAGTCGCTGACCGGCGAAGCAAGCGAAGGAGAATCGATCCTCGGCTTGTATGTCGCTAACTTCGCCGGGGGCCCCTACCGGTACGTGACGTACGGATATAGGCCCGTCGGAGCGTCCACCGATCTCAGCCACGTGGTGGTCAGCGGCCAGTCCTCAAGGGAAGCGTCGGCTAACGAAGTCGTTTCCGAGTGGGTAGACGGACGGGTCGTCCCTATCAGCGTCACGAACCGGGGCGAAGAACTGCCGGCAGTCGTCGGTGAATTCCTACCCCAACACCACACTTACGACAGTTGGGGGGCGGTGTCGGCGGACGGGTCCCGAGTTGTCTACACGCGCTTTGGGACCTTTGGGCAAGTTTCGAGCCCTAGGCCGCCCGGCGACGTGTACATGCGCCTGAACGCTGAACAGCCTCAAAGCCCGATCGCTGCCGAAGAAGCGCAGGGTACCGGCACCGTCACAAAAGGCTCCAACGTCGTCACGGGACTGGTGGCCGCATCGGGCACCACAGAAAAACACGCCGAACGGGACAGTACCGCCATTACGATCGACGCCAATATTGGCCGCTTCGTCGTAGGTCAGCTGATTACGGGTCCGGGAATTGCGCCGGGGACGACAATCACCGCGATCTCGGTCTCGCCGATCGCTGGCACCTCGGGACGCGTCCTTACGCTCTCAAAGCAAACCGAAGCCGAACTGGAACCGGGTTCGCCCGTCACCTCGGAAGGCCCCGCTCCGTTCGCGGTTGGGCAGCCAATCAGCGCGGACGGAATCCCCCCGGGGACGACCATTGCCAAAGTCGCGCAGGGGACATTGATCCTCTCCGCGCCTGCGGTCTCCTCCGGCGCGACCGTCTCACTGGAAGCCGGGGGCGGCTGCACCGTGGAGGACGATGCCTGCACTATCGACGTATCCGCCTCTGAGCGGGAGGCGGAAAACCCCGCCGGTCCTCGTCCCGCGCGTTACTGGGGCGCGAGCACCGACGGCTCTCACGTGTTCTTCACCAGCACCGCCGAGCTGACGGAAGACGCGTATACGGGAACCGACGGCCAGGGGGCGAACCTTTACGAATACGATCTGGAAAGGCCCGCCGGTGAACGCCTGACGGACCTCACCGTCGACCACGCCGACCCGGACGGTGCCGCCGTTCAGAACGTGGTGCAGGTCTCAGAACACGGCTCATACGTCTACTTCGTAGCGGATGGCGCTCTCGCTGCGGGCGCTACCGCGGGTGAGCCCAACCTCTATGTGGTGCATAACGGCGAAACGAGCTTCGTAGCCGCGACGTCCGTGGGCGAAGAAGCCGAAGAAAGCTCCGTCGTGTCCTCCGCGATATCGCCCGATGGCTCGCGGCTGGCGTTCATCTCGAACCGGAGCTTGACGGGCTACGACACCGAACCGGCCGAGCCCGGCGAGTGCAGTCTCTATGCGGGCGCGCCTCGGTGCCAGGAGATATATCTCTATGACGCCGAAACAAACAGCGTGGCTTGTGCATCATGCGACCCAACCGGTGCTCGGCCAACGGGGGAGGCCAGCTTCGCGCCGCACAAGAATTTTGAGTGGGCTCTTTACCGAGCGCGCAATCTACTAAACGACGGTACGCTCTTCTTCGACAGCACCGACGCGTTGGTACCCAGCGCGACCGGGCGACAGCTGAACGTATACCAGTACAAGAACGGTCACGTCAGCGCGATCTCCAACGTGGACGGCGGCGGTGAAGCGTTCTTCCTGGATGCGAGCGCCAACGGGAACGATGTGTTCCTTGCGACACCTGATCGGCTGTTGCCGCAGGCAACCACGAACAACATGGTGGTGTATGACGCGCGGGTGAACGGTGGTTACCCGGTGGCCGTCCCGCCGTCGGCATGTAGCGGCGAATCATGCAGGCCACCGGAATCCTCTCAGCCGGCGGGCGAGCCGCCCGCGAGCTCGAGCTTCTCCGGCCCTCCCAACCCCGCGCCCCCGCCGCCGTCCGTCGTGAAACCCAAGCTCGAAACGAAGGCTCAGAGGCTGGCGAAGGCCCTCAAGGCCTGCCACAAGGACAGGAAAAAGAAGAAGCGCCAAGCATGCGAAAGGGTGGCCCGCAAGAAGTACGCCGCAAAATCGAGCGCCAAGACGTCCAACACCGCCAAGACGTCCAGTCGAACCACCTACTACCGGAGGGCATCGCGATGACCACCATGAGAGCCCTCTGTACCGAACTCCGCGCATCCATCGCCAAGATGCAGCGACAGGTGTCTTTGGCCTGCACGCCCTGCCAACGCCTGACTCCCCGCTTCAATCTTTCCATCGTCTCGACTCTACGAGGACGGCTCGAAGCAGGTAGATCGCCTGTGGCCTTTAGGGTGCGGACGCAGGCTCCGACGGGTGGTCTCCACACGAGGAGCCGCGAAGTACCCCGAATGGGGCGAGGACAAAGATGTACGCCGCTTGCCTGCAGCCGTGGGGGCGTTGCTGTCCTTACGCTTCTCGCCGTGGTGGGGCTCGCCTCCGCCACACCAGCCCACGCGGAATTCGGCCTGCAGCGCTTCGCCTTCTCCGCGCGAAACCAGGACGGGACCCCAGACCTGCAGGCCGGGTCGCACCCGTACTCCCTGAACACCACATTCGTGCCCAACGTCGAGCCCGGGAACGACAACCTGAGAGACGCGAGACTCGAAATCCCACCCGGCATCGTGGGGAACCCTAACGCGACGCCACACTGCCCCTATCAATCGTTCGTGAAAGAAGAATGCCCAAACGACACAGCCGTGGGCATCGCGATCAGTTTTCTTACGAACGCGACCGAATTTGAATACCAACCCCACGAGAATCCCGTCTTCAACCTCGTTCCCCCAAAAGGCGTGGCAGCAGAGTTCGGCTTCCTGACAGCGAGAGCAGTCGCCGTATTTCTCGACGCCGGTGTACGCACAGGTACCGACTACGGGCTGAGTACGACCGTGCGGGATATCAGCCAGGCCGGGTTTATCAACGCGAGCAAGGTGACGATCTGGGGAGTGCCGGCGGACCCATCACACAACCTCTACCGGGGAAGCTGCCTCCGTGCAAACGCAGGGGAGGGCGAGTTCTCTCCAAACGAACCTACGCTCGATGGGTTGAGTGAAACTGAAGCCGGACTGGAAGGCCCCGACGGGCCATTCAATGCCGGCGGCCCCGGAGAAGACGTTGTTCAGCCGGCCACGCCCCGGATTGAAGAAGAAGGCGGATGCGCGACGCAGGCTCCGCTGACGCCGCTGCTGACCAACCCGACCTCATGCGGCAGCCCGCGGACGGCCACGCTGAGTGTCGACGATTGGGAGGAACCTGGCGTCTATCGTTCCGCCAGCCTTGCTATGCCTGAGATATCGGGCTGTGAAAAGCTCGGATTCTCCACAAACCTCCACCTCAGCCCGGAAAAGACAACCGCGAGCACCCCGACGGCGGTGAACGTCGAAGCCCGCCAGCCACAGGAAGGGCTGGAAAACCCGAACGGCTTGGCGGAGTCCGACCTCAAGGAATACTCGGTGCCGCTGCCGGAAGGACTGCAGCTCAACGCGAGCTCGGTCAACGGACTTGAAACCTGCTCGGTCGCGCAGATCGGGTATACCGGCAGCGCGGAACTGAACCCCACCACCGAACCGGGAGTCCGGACACCGCAGTTCACACCGACCGCACCCTCATGTCCGAACGCGTCAAAGATCGGTAACGTGAAGATCAAGAGCCCCCTCTTGGAAGGCGAACTGGAAGGCTCCGTCTACGTCGCGGCCCCACAGAACTACAAGGCCGGACCACTGGAAAACCCGTTCGGCTCGCTCACCGCCGCCTACGCGGTCGCCGAAGAAGAAAAGACCGGAGTGCTGCTCAAGCTGCCAGCGAACATCCTACGCAACCCCGAAACGGGCCAGCTGACGTTCACGTTGAAAGACTCTCCGCAGCTTCCCTACAGCGTCGCGAAGATCGAACTCTACGGTGGCGAACGCGCCGCCCTGGCGACCGGTCCCAGGTGCGGGACCTACACGACCGAAGGGACGTTCACGCCATGGTCGGGGACCGCGCCGTTCGTGAGCTCCTCGAGCTTCCAGATCACGAGCGGCCCGGGCGGCTCGGCCTGCCCGGCCGGCGCGCTGCCGTTCTCCCCGACGCTGCAGACCGGGGCCACGAGCATCAACGCCGGCGGGTTCAGCCCGCTCACCACAGTGATCAACAAGGCCGACGGCCAGCAGGCGATCCACAACGTCACGATCAACTACCCGCCGGGGGTCTCCGCCGTCCTGACGGGCGTCCCGCAGTGCCCGGAAGCACAGGCGAACGCCGGGACCTGCGCCGCGGAAAGCCAGATCGGCGAAGACACCGCGAGCGTCGGCCTCGGCCAGGACCCCTACACCGTCACCGGCGGGAAGGTCTACCTGACGGGCCCCTATGACGGCGCGCCGTTCGGCCTGTCGATCGTCACGCCGGCGAAGGCGGGCCCGTTCGTCCTAGATGAAGGCGCACCCGTCGTGACGAGGGCGAAGATCGAAATCAACCCGACCACCGCCGCGGTGAGCATCACCACCGGCGAAATCCCGAAGATCCTCGACGGCATCCCCCTCCAGGTGAAGCAGATCACCGCCAACATCAACCGCCCGAACTTCGCGATCAACCCAACCAGCTGCAACCGAATGACCGTCTCGGGCAGCATCACCGGCTGGGAATCCACAACCTCCCCCATCTCCGACCCCTTCCAGGTAGCGAACTGCCAGAATCTCAAGTTCAAGCCCGAAGTGTCGATCTCGACCGCCGGGCATGCCAGCAAAGCCGACGGGGCGTCTCTGACGTTCAAGATCAGCTACCAGAAGGGCGCTCTCGGCAGCGAGGCGTGGTTCGCGGAGGCCAAGTTCGATATCCCCAAGCAGCTGCCTGCGGAATTGAAAACGCTCCAGCAGGCGTGCCTGGCGGCGACGTTTGAAGCGAGCCCTGCCAGCTGTCCGGTTCATTCGAAGATCGGCGAAGCGGTCGTGCACACCGAGCTGCTGCCCGAACCGTTGAAGGGCCCTGTTTACTTCGTCTCGTACGGCGGTGCGAAGTTTCCCGACGCGGTGATGGTCCTCACCGGCGATAACGTCACCATCCGCTTGACCGGGGAAACGTTCATCGACAACAAGACCGGCGTGACCTCGGCAACATTCCCAGCCACGCCCGATGTGCCGTTCGAAAACATCGAAGTCACGCTGCCCGCCGGAGAATACTCGGAGTTCGGCTCGAACCTGGGCGTGGGCAAGTACGACTTCTGCGGGCAGAAGCTGACGGTGCCCACTGAACTCAAGGCCCAGAACGGCCTCGAAATCCACCAGGAAACCCCGGTCGCCATTACGGGCTGCTCGCCTGCGATCACGGTCGTGAGCCAAAACGTCAAGGGGCGCACCGCGACGATCGTCGTGAGTGTGCCGTCGGCGGGCAAGCTGACTGCTACGGGCAAGGGCGTCTCCAAAGGCGCCGGCAAGGCCGCCAAGGCCGGCGACGTCACGGTCAAGGTCACGCTGACCAAGGCCGAGGCGGCCGCCCTGTCCAAGCACAAGGGCCGCAAGCTGCAGGCCACGATCCACCTGACGTTCTTTCCCAACAAGGGCGCCAAGCTCAAGACCACCACGACCGTCGTCATAGGTTGAATCGCAGCCAGGCGCGACGCATTCAATGACCCGGTCGCGTCGCCGTCCGCGACCGCCCGCAGGCAGGCGCGAAGAGGAGATCGGCGAGGCGTTGCGCGGTGGCGCGCCTCGGCACCAACGCTCAACAGAAGTGCTCGAGCGGACGCGCGTGTGGAGGCGCGTGCCAACACTGAACAGATGTAAACAGCGAATCACGAGTCGCCCGGACTCCGATCGGCAGCGTCCGCACGACAGGCGCGAGCAGGCCGTCGCAATGGCCGAGTTCCAGCGCGCGCGCCTACTCAGGGCGGCGCTGGTGGAGGTTTCCGAGCGTGGCTTCGGCGACACGCCGGTGGCGAGGATCATCGCCCGCGCGGGCGTCTCGCGCACAACGTTCTACGAGCTTTTCGACAACCGCGAGGACCGCTTCGCGGCGGTGTTCGACGAGTCGGTGGCCCAGCTCGCGCGCGCGGTGGCGCTGGCGTATGAGGAGCAACGTCTCACAAGCTGAAGAGTTGTAAACAGCGAAACACCGGTCCCCCGGATTCACAAATTAGAACGTTATAGGCCAGGTCTTGCGGTGGTTGGCCGTGCCGAATAGATATGGCGAAGGGAGCAGCACTTTACGGATGCCTAATGCGATACAGCCACCGTCACGGGCCTCCAGGTCAAAATCACGCCGCCAGGGGCGCGCCGCGCCTCGTGCAGCCACGCGCCCGGCTCCGGGGGTGATCTCCGAGTTCCAGCGCTCCCGCCTGCTGAAGGCCGCGCTCGGCGTGGCTTGCGACGAGGGCTACGCGGAGCTGACCGCGACAGCGGTGATCGCCCGCGCGGGCGTCTCACGCAAGACTTTCTACGACCTCTTCGACAACCGCGAGGAGTGCCTCTTGGCAGTGCTCGAGGACGCCCTCGCTCGAATCGCCGCCGAGGTGGCGCCGGCCTATGAAGCGCCGGGCAGCTGGTCGCAGCGGCTCAGGGCGGCCCTGGTCGCTCTCTTGGAGCTTCTGGAACGGGAGCCGGACGTCGGCACATTCGTGGTCTCCTGTCTCCTCGGTTGCGGTCCACCGTCCCCGGGGCCCCGCGTGCGGGTACTAGGGCTTCTGCATGGGATCGTCGATGGCGCGCGCGCCGAGGCGGTCTCGCGCCACGAGCCGGCGTCGCTTACCGCTGAGTTCGTCGTCGGCGGCGTGCTCGCGGTGATCGACGCGCGGCTTCGGACTCCGCAGCCGCGGCTGACGGCTCTCGTGAACCCCCTGATGTGGACGATCGTGCTGCCCTATCGCGGCCGGGCGGCGGCATCCAGCGAGCTGAAGCGGCCCGCGCCCATACCCCCCGAGGCCGAGGCGCCGTCCGCGGTCGGACCCGCGTCCACCGTCGAGCAGCCGCTCAACCTGAACATGCGCCTCACCTACCGTACCGGGCGGGTCTTGGAGATCATCGCGGCCACGCCCGACCAGTCCAACTACTACGTCGGTCTGCGCGCTGGCATCACGGATCCGGGCCAGACATCGAAGCTGCTGACACGCCTCGCCCGGCTCGGGCTGATCGAGAACACGGGTCCCGGCCATCAGATGGGCGGGACGAACTCGTGGCGGCTGACGCCCGACGGCGAAAAGCTCGAGTTGGCGATTCGGCGCAGAGCCGTCGCCGGCTGGCGCTGATGCGCCTTGCGCGGGACCAGCCACACGACCCCGTCCGCGCGGCTGGTTCGCGGCTCGCCGCCGACAGGCGCGAGCGGGCGGTTGCGATCGCCGAGTTCCAGCGCGTGCGCCTGTTGCGAGCGGCGCTGGCGGAGGCCTCGCAGCGCGGTTGCAGGAACACGCCCGTAGCGAGCATCATCGCGCGTGCGGGCGTGTCGCGCGCCACTTTCTACCAGCAGTTCGAGAACCGCGAGGACTGCTTCACGGCTGTGTTCGAGCAGTGCATCGCCGAGATCGCCCATGTCGTGGTCCCGCAGTACGCGACGCGCGGCGGCTGGCCGGAGCGCATCAGGCGTGCGCTGCGCGCGCTGCTCGCCTTTCTGGAAGCCGAGCGTGAAGTCGGCGAGTTCGTGCTCGGCCAGGTCATCGGATACCCCCACGTCGAGCACGAGCGGAGCGCGCTGGTGCTCGCGCGCCTGCGCGATGCGCTCGAGGACGGGCGTTCGCAGGATGTCTCGTGCCCTGAGCCCGCGCCGCTGACGGCGGAGACCGTCCTCGGGGGCGCGCTGGCGGTGATCGAGGCGCGGCTGCGGACGCGCCCGCGCGGGCTGACCGCGCTGCTGAATGAGCTGATGTGGATGATCGTCCTGCCCTACCGGGGCCCGGCGGTGGCCGACGAGGAGCTGCGCCGCCCGCTGCCCAGGCCCCGCGCGAAGCCATCCGAGTCCTCCGCCGCTCGCCCGGGACTCCCCGACGCTCGGTTGGGCGGCCCGGACAAGCGCTTGACCTACCGCGCGGCGACGGTCCTGGCGGCGATCGCGCGCGAGCCGGGCGCCAGCAACGTCGAGCTGGCGCTGCGCGTGCGGATCGCGGACCAGAGCCAGATATCCAAGCTGCTCGCCCGCCTGGAGCGTCAGGGGCTGATCGAGAACGTCCCGCGCGGACACCCGATCGGCGCGGCAAATGCGTGGCGCGTCACCTCCCGCGGCGCCGAGGTCGACTCGGCGCTTCGGCGTGCGCACGCCATCCGAGCTCGAGGCCGCAAGGAGCGCGGCGATGCCTGAGCGCCGCCACCACGCCAAACGCGAGCCCCGGACGCGACCGCCGGCGCGCGAACTGCGAGCCTCTCCGATGGCCGAGCCCGTGAGCCCTCACTCGGCGCGTGCGTGCAGGAGCGCACCAGCCGATCTGCGATCCACAGGTATCGCGTCGTGGCCCTTCCAAGTACCCCGGCGCACCGAGCTGAGGCCACGCTGCCCGGCGCTGCGCTGCGGCCGAGCCTCGTGACGTGCACGACGGTCAAGGGCAAGCAGCGCTGCACGACCAAGCTTGTGTCGGGGACGGTCAAGATCACGACCACGGGGTCGGCCGCGCAGGCGACGCTCTCGCGTCACGGCGTGGTCTACGCAGCCGGAACCGCCCGCCTGGAGCACGGGCGCATGAGTCTGCGGCTGCTGCCGGTGCGCCGACTGCGACCGGGCACGTACACGGCTCACGCTGATCAGCGGGGCGAGGCGGCACGAGAGGATCGCCAGCCAGTCGTTCACGCTTCGCTAGACGTGTGTCAGGGTCTACGCTATCGGCGGGTACGAGGACGCGGAACTCGTCGCCGCCGAGCCGAGAGGCCTGCGCGGGAGGCAGCTCGGCCGCGCGCAGGCGGCCTGAGAGCCTGCGCAGGAGATCATCCCCCGGCTGCGTGCCCGTGTGAGTCCTTGTAGGCCTTGAAGCCGTCGAGGTCGTACAAGCGCGATGGTCAGCTTCGGACCGCAGCTTCACAGCATTGGAGAAGCCGACAGCTGGCGACGTGTATGGGAGACGCGTTCGCGTGGTGCTTCGTACAGCCCTGCTGGCGCCGGTCACCGCAGCCTGTGTTGCCTGTAGCTGCGGGGTCGGAACCTGTCAAGGTCGCCCCTGCGGGGCCGCCTGCGGCGGGGCCTGACGGCCCGTCCTTGACAGAACCCGTCCCCTCCGCTGGAAGGTCACTCAGGTCGGCAGGGAGGACCCTGCCGACCTGACAGCGACGACCGACGATGGGCGGCAGATGGTCAGCCCGCGCGCCCTCGTTATCGGTCCCGAGTACACGCCGCCCGAGCTCGACGAACATTCATGCGTGTGCCCGGACCCGCGGGGGAGAGAGCATCGCCGAGTGGCTAACCAAGCGCGCGCTGCGTCAGCTACAGGCGACCGCCCGCATGCGCGTCAGTCCGGCAATCCTGCTCGCCCAGTTGCGCGCTCGGCAGACATCCCCGGTATCGGCGGCGAGATGTCGCTTGTGGCCGTGAAGAGCAGTAGCACCCGTCAGGCTCAACTACAGATAACGGCCATGCAGACGCTTGTGGGCTCGCTCATAGACATCGCGGGTTCTCTCATTAGCGGGGTGACGCTCGCCGATCGCGCTCACGTTCCAGGCGAGGCTGTCGTCGGGCTTCTGGATCAGCTGGAACACGAATCCGCAGGGCGCCTGTGAGGCACCCTCCTTGCCGAGCGGTGCATAGAGCTTGCGACAGCCGAGCAGTTTGGTCCTGCCCGCAAGCGTCTCGCTGGAGGGACTTCGGGTGCTGATCAGTGAGTCAGCGTTCGTGCAGCCGATCAACCGCGAGCTACTCGCCGCGCGCGAGCGCGCCGCGGGTGCGCTGGCGGCGGCGGGAGCACGGCTCGAGCGGATCCGCCTACCGAAGATGCGCCTCGCCGGCGAGGCCTACCTGGCGGCGCTCAGCGATGCGGGCAACGCATCGGTGGCGCAGATGCTCGAGGAAGCGGGAGCGGAGCGCCTCACGGTGCGGAGCGCGCTGCGCCGCGGCGGTCCCCACACCGTGCCGCTGAAGGCGCTTGCGCTGCTCGAGCAGGCGAACCGCCTCCAGCCGCCAAGGCGTGTCAGCAAGGCGATCGACTGGGGACGCGCGTACGCGCGTGAGATCGCGGAGACGATCGGCGACGGCGTTCTCCTGCACCCGCCGCTCGCGAACGTCGCGCCGCGGCACGGGCGTACCAATGGTCGTCTGTATGTGTCCCAGCCGATGGCCGTCTTCAACCTCGCCGCCGTCCCCGTCACGCAGGTGCCCCTCGGTCTCGGCTCCCGCGGGCTCCCGCTCGGCGTGCAGGTTGCGGCCGCGCCCGGGCGCGATCACGTCTCGATTGCCGTCGCGATGGAGCTCGAGCGCGTGTTCGGCGGCTGGGTTCCGCCGAGCGCACATTGAGCGACGCTGACGCGCAGGGCAACCTCCCACGCGGGGTTGCGACCCTCCGCCGTGACGATCATCCCGACGGTCACTTCGGGATAGCCCAAACTGACGCTCCAGGCTACTGGACGAACACCCCGCGTTAGCCTCCGGCGCGGCGGCGCAGCTGCTTGCGCTGGCGGGCATTGAGGTGATCGCGCAGGTCCAGCGCCTCTTCGCCCAGCCCCATCGATTCGGCGCCGTCGAGGATGCGCTGGGTGCGCTTGAGCCCGACCAGTTCGAAGACCTCGTCGAGTCGCTCCTTGCCCTCGAGCACGAACGCGATCCGTAGTAGATCCTCGTCGGTGAGCTCCTCGATGCAGCCCGCGAGCGTTTCGTCGTCGAGGTGGGCAACGAAGCGGCCCATCGCGACGTGCTCCCCGGCAGCGGCCATGGCGGCGGCGATCTCCAGCACCCGGTCGCCCGGCATCGACGTGACGACGTCGACGGCGCGGCGCGGATCGAGCTCGGCGGAGAGCTGGGCGAGGAAGTCGATCGAGAAGTGCCCCGAGATCTCCACCGCGCGATCCGGATCGAGCAGGCCTGTCAGGCGCGCGCAGATGAGCGGTCCGAGCGCGTGCTCGCCGATCGTCGCGAGCGTGTGCGCGGGCAGCAGCCGCGCGGCATCGGCAGTTCGCTGCAGCAGCGCTTGGTCGTCGTCGTAGAGCAGCTCGGTGACCGCCTCCCGGTAGTCACGCAGCTCAGACGCGGGAACCCGATGGACATACGTGAGCGACTCGGGCCCGTCGAGCCCGAGCAGGCGGGCCAGCTTGGCGGCCTCGGCACGGCTTTCGGTGGCGGCGCTCATGCGCCCAGGGCTCGGCGCACGGCGCCACGCAGCGGCCACGGGATGTGCTCGAACGCCTTGTCGATCGACGTCGCGAGTTCACGCCGCTGACGCCGCAGCGCCGCCTTGGTGTGGACGGTGAGCTCAGCGGCACGCTCGCTGTCAAGCGATGCCGGCGGGTCGGGAAGGCGGTCTGTGGGACGCGGCATCGGATTGGACGGCTCGGTCACCCCTGGGACGGGACCGGCGCTCCGTGGTCGAGCGGCGCGGGACCGACCTCTGCTGCTGAGCCATCACCGGTGACGCGCTCGCCTGCCGCCGATCGTGCCGGATCTGGGCCGGACGCCGGCTCAGCCACGAGCCGCCGCCCCGCTCTCGATCCCGATCAGGGCCATCTTGCGCTCGACTACCTCGCGCTGCTCCGCGAGCGGGTGACCGCACGCTCCCGGCTCGCCGCCGTCGAGCTCGATCACGCGGCCATTACGCAGTCGCAGTGTCAGCCGGCATGGGAACGTCATGCGCAGCGCGCGCGTGTCGAGCGTGCTGGTGCCACCCTCGCCGGGACCGAGCGCCGCGCGGCGCAGCCGTCCGAGCAGGCGCGGCTCGCGTGCGAGGGCGCCCAGGTCGCGCATGCCGTGCGACAGATCGGTCATGTGCAGTTCGCGCATTCTGCGTCCCACTCTGGGCCACGCCTTCACGGGCACATCGCGGAGTGTGGCTCCTCCCCTGGCAGCGCCGTCGAGCGTGGCGAGTGTCAGCTCCCAGTCGTGGTGCACCGTCGTACGTGCCGCCAGCTCGCCGATCGCGCTCTCGTTGTCCGTCAACCACGTCTCGGTCAGCTCGTTATGGGTGAGCCTTCCGGCCAAGAGCGCCACGGCGACGCTCAGCTTCGCCGAGAACGCCACGCCCACGGGGCGCAAGCCCGCGCTCTCGCCGAGTGCCTCCATCCCGGCCGTCAGGTAGCCGCCGGCGATCTCCACGTCTCTCACCTCCGCGGGACGCACCTCGGCGGAGACGGCGGCGTCGACCGCTGCCTGCAAGTAGGCGCAGCCGGGATACGGCTTGAACGCGAGCGTGTCACTCAGCCACACCTCGCCAAGACCCCCAAACGCGCTCGGGCGCGGCACGAATGAAAAGTGGGTGAGCAGTCCACGATCATCCTCGATGATCTCGAGCGCCCCCTCCACGCCCCTGGCTGCCAGGAGCGCCGCGCGGGCGCCTTGCACCGCCGGCTCGGCGGCCGTGAGCAGCTTCGTCGCCGGCCCCATGAACCCCGGCCACAACCCATAGGGAGGCTGGTAGAGCGCGATTGCGAGCGCGTGTGCCAGGCGTTGCGCGTCGAGACCGAGTCCGACCCCGGCGGCCACGGCGCCGGCGGCGCAGTGAATCGACGTCCAGAACTGGCCGTTGTGGGGGCCGAGGAACAAAGCGAGCCCAAGACGCCCGGCGACCTCGTTGGCGGCCACCTGCGCAACCAGCGCACGAGCGGGCTCATCCGCGGCAAACGCACGCGACACTGCCACCGCCGAATGACCGGTGTGGCCCATGTAGAGATAGTCGTCCCAGTCATGCGCGATCGACGCGGCGGCGCTGGCGAACACCTCGCCGAGCGGTCCCTTCCCGGCGACGTCGGCGAACGGCGCCGCCTCGCGCTCTCCGGCTTGGGCCGCAGCCGTGATCGACGCCCTTTGCAGCTCGCAGCGCTCGCGAACGCCCTCCGGTATGTCGGCCTCGGTCAGGCTCGCCGCCCAGCTGCCGATCCGCTCGCAGATCGTCGTCATCGTCGCTTCATACCAGAAGGCTGATTGCACGACCCCACGGTGCGGATGATGCACGGAGCAGGCGCTGTCTCCCGTCCTCATCTGGCGCGCGGTCGCCCGATTGAGACATACAGACGGGTCACGGAGGATCGACTAGGCTCGGATCGTGGATACCGCCTGTGTCGATGGAGTATTGCTTCCTCTGGCTGAGGCTCTCATCCCGGTCACCGACGACGGCCTGCTGCGAGGTGACGGTGTCTTCGAGGTCATGCGACTCTACGACGGCGTGGCGTTCGCACGCTCGTCCCATCTCGAGCGGCTGGCGCGCTCGGCTGAGAGGCTGCGTCTCGCGTTCGACATCGGCGAGGTCGCACGCGATATCGATGCACTGCTCGCGAGGGTCCAGCCAGACAACGCATTGCTGCGGGTCCTCGCGACGCGGGGCGGGCACCGCGTCGCTCTGATCGAGCCGTTGCCGCAACCGCCGGACGCGCTGACGCTCGGCTGCGTGACCTTCGCGCCGGTGCGAGTGCTCGACGGCATCAAGTCGCTCTCGTATGCAGCCAATATGCTCGCGACACGGCTCGCCCGCGAGCGGGGCTTTGACGATGCGCTGCTCGTGACGCCGCACAGCCACGTGCTTGAGCTGCCGACCGCCTCGTTCTTCTGGGTCGCCGACGGAGAGCTGCGGACGCCTCCGCTCTCCGAGCACCTCCTCGACTCGATCACGCGTCGGATCGTGATCGAGATTGCCGCGGCGAGGGAGAAAGTCACTACGCGCGCCGATCTCGAGTCAGCGGAGGAGGTATTCGTCGCATCGAGCGTTTACGAGGTGATAGCGGTGAGCCGTATCGAGGAGCGTGAGCTTCCTCCCGGCGGACCCGTGACCCGGGCGACCGCGCGCAAGATGCGCGCACACGTCGAAGCGGAGTGCGCGACCCAGTGATGGTCTGCAAGCCGAAGGTTGGACGCGGCATCGGATAGGCGTTTGCGGCTCACTGCATCCCGACGGTGATCGGCTTATTTCTCGCACTGGGTATCGTCTGCGCGGTGTCAGAGCCGCACCCTGTGCTGGCGCTTCTGCATGAGCGCGCGAGGGATGGCTCGCAGCCCGGAGCGCGTGGGGACGGTCAGCGGCTTGCGCTGGTGCTGGAGGGGGGCGGGATGCGTGGCGTCGTCTCGGCGGGCATGGCGAGCGCGCTGGAGCGCCGGGGACTGCTCGACTGTTTCGATCTCGTCGTCGGCACGTCCGCCGGAGCGCTCAACGCGGCGGCGTTCTTGGCCGGCGTCGTCGAGGGCTGTCTGGTGGCCTATCACGCCGCGTTCGCTACGCGCCGTTTCATCAACCCGTACCGGCTGCTGATCGGGCGCGCCGCGATCGATGTTGCGTTCACGCTCGATCACGTCGACCAGCGGCTCGACGCTGGGCGCCATTCGCGGACCGTGGCGAGCCGCATCTCCCTGCACTGCATCGCGGTCGACGTTGACACCGCTGCCGCCGAGGATCTCACCGATCTGCGCTCAGAGGAGGATCTGCGATGCGCGCTGCTGGCGTCGAGCCGCATGCCCTGGATCGGTGGCGGGCCGGTCGAGTTCCGCGGGCGGCGCTGGCTCGACGGCGGCCTCGCTGAGCCGATCCCGCACCAGGTCCCCGCGCGGCTCGGCGCGACGCACGTGCTGGTGCTGATGACGCGGCCGCACGGAGCCTCGCGCACGCCGCTGCCGCCACTCGCCAACCGCATCGTCGAGCGCCGGCTGCGCAGGCTCAACCCGAGCTCGTCGAGCTGCACCGTCGCCGTACGTCCGACTACGAGGCCGCCGTGAGCGAGATCGCGGCCGCGACCAGCGAGCCAGAGCCGCGCGGGCCTTTCGTGTACGGGCTGCGCCTCGCGCGCGGCGGGCCCGAGGTCGGACAGCTGGAGCGGCGCCCCGCCGTGCTGGAGACGGCCGGGCGGCTCGCGCTGGAGAGCGCTGCTGCGGTGCTCGACGCGGCCGGCGTCGCTACGACCTCAGCAGCGGCGACCGCACCGCGCGGAGAGTGCAGCGAAAGGGACGTGGCGGCAATGCCACATCCCTAAGCCGCTCGGAACCGCGGCAAGCCAGGGATATCGCGGCGCCGCGCACTCGACCTGCGACCCGCCGATTTGCATGACTTCTTCGGGCGGCAGCCGGCGATCATGCGGGCCGCGCCATTTAGCAGCCCATCACACGGGCTCGTCGGCGCCCGGCGGGCGACGCCGCTGGCGCAGCCAGTGGCTTAGCAAGGGGTCGGTGATCCGGTAGGGATCTCTGAGGACCTCGCCCCGGCGGACGAGTGCGTCTCGGGCGTCGCTGGCGGCGCCGCCCTCGGGCAGTCCGAAGCGCGCCTGCGTGTAGTTCGAGTTCAGGCCGTGCGGCGAGAGCGCGAGCGCGAACAGCACCCGCACCTGCAGGCCGGGGAGGACGTCGAGGAATCGCTCGAAGCCCTCGGCGAGCGAGTCGATGACCTCGTCGAGCGCCGCGACCCACTCGGTCAGCGTGGCCGCAGATTGTGCCTGCGTGTGCTCCCATAGGTAGTGAGCCATCAGGATCGCGCGCTGTGGGTGACCTCGCACGAGCTCGAGAAGCGCGTCGAGTGCCTCGCCTGGGTCGCGGTCGGTCTGCGCGAAGCGGTGTTCGATGTGGGCGCCGAGCGCATCCGTGGGCAGCTCGCCGAGGTTGACCGGCGCCGCTTGCCCAAACAGTGGGCGCTCGCGCTCGCCGAACAGCTGGTTCATCAGTCCGGGCTCGGAGCCCGCGAACAGGTAGCTTGCGGCCTCGCCTTGATGCTGGACGTGGCTCCTGATGAGGCCGTCGAGGCCCTCCAAACGCAGCACCTCGTGGAACTCGTCGAACGCCACGAGGACACGCCGGCCGGTGCGTTGGAAGGTCTCGCTCGGCAACTCGAGTAGCCGATGCAGCGCGGGCAGTGGGTCGGTCCTGGGCTCGGCCTCCAGCTTGGCCGCGATGCCACCTGCGCCGAGCGAGACGCCGAGGTTCCACGATCGCATCAGCGTCCGCACGGCGCTCCTGATCGGCCCATCCGTGGCGCGCCGGTAGGCGTCCTCGATCCGCACCGTCACGTCGCCGAGCGACAGCACGCGACTGAAGTCGACAATGATCGTTGTCATGTCGAGTTGCTGCTCGGCCTCAACGCGTAGCCGGCGAATCAGCGTGGTCTTGCCGTAACGCCGCGGGGCGCTCAGGCGCATGAAGTGCCCGCCCCCGGCGAGCTCAAGCAGCCGCTGCAGCTCATCCTCGCGGTCGATCAGGTCATCGACAGGCCGCTGAAACACAAACGGATTACCAGATATCACGTCAGCAACGTAGCATATCCTACGCTATCAACGAAGAAACGCCACTGCTTCGGCGTAACTATACCCGTCGTGGCTTCCAGCTCGGCTGATCCTCGATCAAGAAGAGCCGTCCGAGCACGCGCAGGCAGTCGTGTCTGGCGGCGGGATTGCACTCAACATGACGAAGGGATTGCACCTCGTGGCGCCCCGACACCACACGCAAGGGCGGGGCACCACAAAGTATGTAACCTCAAATCAGGTATCCTCAGCTACTGCAATGATTGACCGGGTGCTTCCATCCAGCGACATCCGCCCTCGCCGCCTCGCCCGCCGCCTGCTGCATTCGAGCCTGGTCGAGGCGCTCGCCTACCCGCACGGGGTGGACCGGTACGTCGAGCTTGTCCGCCCGCTGCTGCTCGCACGTGACGTTCGTGCCGAGGTGACGGCCGTCCGCCACCAGACGGCGAAGAGCGTCACGCTCACACTGCGCCCGAATGACAACTGGCGCGGCTTTCGCGCCGGCCAGTTCGTCGGTGTCAGCGTCGACGTCGACGGCGTTCGCCCGACCCGACCCTACTCCCCCGCAAGCTCCGAGCACGCCGAAGACGGGACGCTCGAGCTGACCGTCTCCACCCACCCAGACGGCCTGGTCTCCCGCCATCTGCGCGACCATGCGCGGCCGGGGATGATCGTCGGCCTGACGCAGGCGCAGGGTGAGTTCGTCCTGCCCGACGAGCCGCCCGAGCGGGTGCTGCTGATCAGCGGCGGCAGCGGCATCACACCCGTGATGGCGATGCTTCGCACCCTCTGCGAGCAGGGCTTCGCCGGCGAGATCGGCTTCCTGAACTACGCGCGCTCGCGCGATCTCGCGCTCTACGGGCCTGAGCTGGCAACGCTCGCTCTGCGCCACGAGGGGGTGCGGGTCGCACGTGGCTTCACTCGCGCGCGGGGCTCCCAGCTCGGCGGGCGCTTCGATCGCGGGCACCTGTCCGCCGTGATCTCGCAGCACGCTGACGCCGCGACGTTCGTCTGCGGCCCTCCGGCGCTGATCGACGCCGTCCGGGTCGTCTGGGCCGAGGACGGCCTGCCCGAGCCCGCCGTGGAGACGTTCGCGCCCCCGGCGCTGCGCTTTGACACCGACGGCGCCGAGGGCCGCGTGAGCTTCACCGTCAGCGGGCGCGAGGCCGCGAACAGCGGCCTGCCGCTGCTGGAGCAGGCGGAGGACGCCGGCCTGACCCCCGCCCACGGATGCCGAATGGGCATCTGCAACACCTGCAGCTGCCACAAGACTGCCGGCACGGTGCGCAACGTCATCTCCGGCGCCACCTCCAGCGCGGGGGCGGAGGAGATCCGCATCTGCGTATCCGTGCCGGTCGGCGACGTCGTCCTCGACCTCTAGCAATCAAACGCCCTCAAGGAGCCAGCAATGAGCAGCCCCGCGCCACCAACCCTGACACCCAGGCAGCTCGAGGCCTTCGGCCAGGAGCTCGACGCGATCCGCGCCCGCGTCGTCGCCGACCTCGGCGAACGCGACGTCGACTACATCAACCGTCTCATCCGCGTCCAGCGCGGCCTCGAGGTCGCCGGCCGCGGCCTGCTGTTCGCCGGCTTCCTGCCGCCCGCGTGGATCGGCGGCACCGCCGCCCTCTCGCTGTCGAAGATTCTCGACAACATGGAGATCGGTCACAACGTCATGCACGGGCAGTACGACTGGACGGGCGACGAGCGGCTGAACGGCAAGACGTTCGAGTGGGACACCGCCTGCCCCGCCGACCAGTGGCGCCACTCGCACAACTACATGCACCACACGCACACGAACATCGTCGGCAAGGACCGTGACATCGGCTATGGCATCCTGCGCATGTCCGAGGACGAGCCGTGGCGTCCGTACGACCTAGGCAACCCGCTGTACGCGGCGCTGCTCGCGACGTTCTTCCAGTACGGGGTCGCGATGCACGACGTCGAGGTCGAGCAGATCGCCGCCGGCGAGAGCGCCCTGGACGAGGAGAAGCGCGAGAAGCTGCGCGGCGTCTGGGCCAAGGTGCGTGGCCAGACGCTCAAGGACTACGTCCTGTTCCCCCTCCTTTCCGGACCCTCGCTGCCGTTCGTGCTCGCCGGTAACGCCACCGCCAATCTCACGCGCAACCTGTGGGCGTTCACCATCATCTTCTGCGGGCACTTCCCCGATGGCACGCAGCAGTTCACCGAAGAGGACACCGAGAACGAGACACGCGGCGAGTGGTACTACCGCCAGATGCTCGGCTCGGCCAACCTGACCGGCGGCAAGCTCTTCCATATCCTCGCCGGCAACCTCAGCTACCAGATCGAGCACCACCTGTTCCCGGACCTGCCCGCCCACCGCTACGGCGAGATCTCCGACGAGGTCCGCGAGATTCGCGAGCGCTACGGCATCCCCTACAACACCGGCCCCCTGTACAAGCAGTTCGGGAGCGTCGTGCGCAAGATCGTCAAGCTCGCGCTGCCGCCGCTGCCGGCGCTGCCCGGCCTCAGGCGCTCTGAGCCGGTCCTCGACGAGCCCGCCGCCGCGCCGGCGCGGTCGCAGAAGCCGGCCCCTGCCAAGACGGGCGCGCGCAAGCTGCCCGCTGCCAAGACGGGCGCGCGCAAACAGCCCACTCCCAAGGCCGGCACGCGCAAGCGGGTCGCTGCGGCGTGAGCTTGTGCGCGACACTCACGTAGCGTTCCGAGTCGCTGCACGTATCGCCTTGTTCGCGAGCACCCGATGTCGATGATCTCGCTGGAGAACCTGCCGATCCCTCCGATCCCGCGCCTTCCACTGGTGCCCGATCCGCTGCGGCGCATCCGGGTTCCGCGCGACCTCGGTTCTGTCACGGCGCGCTCGGACGAGGCGAGCGCCCTGGAGGCCCTTGGCATGACGCCCGAGGGCATCGAGCGCATCTGGGCACGGGTGGAGCGCCTGTACCGCAGCGGCTTCTATCCGGCGATCGCGCTGTGCGTGCGCCGCCAGGGCGAGGTCGTGCTCGACCGAGCCATCGGGCACGCCCGCGGCAACGGGCCGTCAGACCGCGAGGACACGGAGCGCGTGCCGGCCACCCCCGCGACGCCCTTCCCGATCTTCTCGGCATCCAAGGTGATGACCACCGTGGTGACCCACCTGCTCGAGGAGCGCGGGCTGCTGCACGTCGGCGATCGTGTGTGCGAGTACATCCCCGAGTACGCCGCCCACGGCAAGCAGGTCATAACCATCGAGCAGCTGCTCTCCCACCGCGCCGGCGTACCCAACCTGCCCGCCGACGCGTTCGATCTCGACCGCTTCGGCGACCGAGAGTTCATGCTGGAGATGCTGTGCGCGGCCAAGCCCCGCTCGCGCCCGGGCAAGCTGCTCTCCTATCACGCCGTCTCGGGCGGCTTCGTCATCGCCGAGATCGTCCGGCGTGTGACCGGCCGGGACATTCGCACGGTGCTGCGACACGAGATCTTGAAACCCCTGGGCTTTCGCTGGGGCAACTACGGCGTCAGCGCCAGGGACGTGGGCCGGGTCGCCCTCAGCTACCCGACCGGCCCGCCGGCGCTGCCGCCGCTGTCCACCGTGCTCGAGCGCGCCCTCGGTCTTCCGCCGGATGAGGTCACCGTCCGCTCCAACGACCGGCGCTTCCTGACCGGCATCGTGCCGTCTGGCAATGTCGTCACGACCGCGAACGAGCTCTCGCGCTTCTTCGAGCTGCTGCTCGCCGGCGGCGAGCTCGGCGGCGTGCGCATTCTGGAGCCCCGCACGATCCGTCGCGCGATCTCCGAGCGGGCGTTTCGCGAGATCGACTTCTCGCTGGTGGCTCCGCTGCGTCACGCCAGCGGGTTCATGCTGGGCGCCAGTGCGTTCAGCCTGTTCGGCCCGGACACCGACGAGGCGTTCGGCCATCTCGGCTTCACCAACGTGCTCGGCTGGGCCGACCCCGAGCGAGCGCTTTCGGTCGGCCTGATGACCAGTGGCAAGCCCATGCTCCATCCTGCGCTTGGCGATCTGTGGCTGCTCACCCGAGCGATCGGCCAGGAGGCGCCCAAGGTGCCGCGCAAGGGCGTCTGGTTCACGGAGAGCTAGCGCTTCCTGCGACGATCGAGCTCTCGCTATGACTCCCGTTCAATGAGATCAGCGCCTGTTCCGCCCCCGCTCGCGATCGAGCAGGCGCTTGCGCTGTTCGAGCCGTCGCGCAAGCCGGCGGAGGCGCACTTCGAGGACGGCTACCTCGATCTGCTCGGCGAGGACGATCCCACCGGAGCCCATCCCGGTCAGCGGCTGATGCTCAGCAGCGCGCTGGCACTGATCTACGAGCGCGTGTGGCGCCCGCTTGGTGGACGGCTGTTGATGGGAGCGACTGGTCCCGGGATGGTTGAGGAGCGCCGTATCGCCCTACGCATGCTGGATCTCTCGCCGAATAGCCGGGTCCTGGATGTCGCCTGCGGGCCGGGCAATTTCACGCGTGGATTCGCCCGCGTCGCGGACGACGGCCTGGTTGTCGGAGTCGATGCCTCGAGAACGATGCTCGCCGTCGCTGTGCGGGAGACCGGCAGCTCCAATGTTGCCTATGTGCGAGGTGATGCGTGCATGCTGCCGTTTCGCGACGGCAGCTTCGACGCCATCTGCTGCTTCGCTGCGCTGTACCTCATCGATCAGCCGATGCGGGCGCTCGACGAGATCGCCCGCGTCCTCGCTCCGGGCGGTCGTGTGGCGCTCCTGTCGAGCTGCCACCGCGGTCCTCTGCCCGCGGCGGCGGCCAACGCACTCGTGCGGGCCGTGAGCGGGGTGCGGATCTTCGCGCGCGACGAGCTGACGCAAGCGCTGCGCGCTCGGGGTCTGACCGGGATCGAGCAGGACGTGGTCGGCCTCGCGCAGTTCGTGTCCGCCCGCAAGCCGCGTTAGCGCCTCACCTCTTGAGGGCCGCGGCCGCTTCTATCCCCCGGCGTGGGCCGCTTTCCGGTGCCGCGGTCGTCCGGCCTCGTGCGCCTGCAGCTCCGAGAACGAGCGCTCGATGCCCTGTGCGAGCACCTCTATGTCGGGGGCTGCCATGCGGTCGGCGTTGAGGCCGAAGACCATCTGGCCGGCGTACGAGACGACCGCGATGCCGATCGTGTGTCCGGCGAACAGCGGTACGAGCGGGAGGATCTCGACGAGCGGGGCGCCAAACGCGTACAACCGCTCCCTGGGTCCGGGGACGTTCGTGATCGTCAGGTTGAACATGCGGGTGCCGCCGAACATCGACCGCGCGAGCAGACCGCCGGCGAGCGGCGGCCCCATGTCGGCCAGGTCGACGATCGTCTTGCCCCCGGCGCGCTGCGAGCCGGCCTTGAGCTGCTCCGCGCGCTCGACGACGCGGCGGTAGCGCATCATCGGGTCCGCCTCGGTCACCGGCAGCTCGACGAACAACGACGTCAGCTCGTTGCCGAGCGCGTGCTCGCGGTCGTCCGAGCGGATGTTCACCGGCACCTGTGCTCGCAGATCGCCCTCGGGCAGAGCGTCACCGCGCGAGAGCAGCAGGTGGCGCAGCCCGCCCGCGCAGACCGCGAGCACGACGTCGTTGACGGTGCCGCCGAGGCGCGTCTTCGTTGCCTTGACATCGGCGAGGTCCAACCGCACGGTGGCGAACGCGCGAACGCCGCTCATAGGCCCGTTCAGGCTCGACTGTGGCGCCCCGATCACCTCGTCGCGCACGATCAGCTCGACCGCCGCCCGCACGCGATTGAGTGACTCGTGCGGGTGCAGCGCCGCGCCGACGCCGGCCCGCGCGCCGCGCAAGACCAGGCCGGGCGAGAGCCAGAAGCGGCCATTGCCGTGCTCTGTCACCTCCTCGTCACCGTCCGGCAGCGGTTGCAAGGGCAGCGGCGCAGCCTCCGGGGAGACGTCGAGCAGGGCGTCTGCGATGTCGAGCGAGCCGACGCCGTCAACGAGACAGTGGTGCGTCTTGGTCGCCAGCGCCCAGCGCCCTCCCTCGAGCCCATCGAGCAGCATCATCTCCCACAGCGGCCGGTGGCGGTCCAGGCGGTGCGACCAGAACTCCCCAAGCCACTCGCGCAACTCGGCTTCTCCACCTGGTGCCGGCAGCGTCGCGTGATGCACGTGGGCGTCGGGATCGAATTCCTGCACCGGCTCCCACGTCAGCCACGTCAGCGGACCCGCATGCGCGCCGGAGAGCTGCTCGGAAAAGCGGGGCAGGATCCCCACCCGCCCGCGCACGTAGTCGCGGAACTCGGCGAAGTCCGGCGTCCCACCGCCGGGGAGCGGATCGAAGATCAGCGCCGCGCCGATGTGCATGTGCGCGCTCTCGTCGAACTGCTCAAGCTCGAGAAACATCGTGTCCAGCATGCTCAGCCGCTCAGCCATGTCCCCTGACTCCCTTCCTGCGTAATCCCCAACTCAAACGTAGCGCGCAGGGCACGAAGCGTCATCGGCGTCTCCCCACGTAGCCGGTCCGTATTTCGCCACGTAGTCGTTAAGTCGCGGCGGCCTGGAAATGCGGAAGCACGCCGGCCCAGCCGCGCTGGTTCAGTTCGCGCCGCTCCGGACCGCGCGCGCCCAGCCGATCCCAGCCGTGGTGCACGATCGACACTGTGGTGCCCTCGCCGTCGCTCGCGACAAACGTGATCTCGACCTCGGTGGCGTCCGCGCGGTTCTGGCGCAGGTGCCACAGGTAGGAGATCCGGTTTGGGGGCTCCCAGGCGGTCACCTGGCCCCAGTCATGCTCTTCGCCTCGCGGTGTGCGCTCGAAGATGCGGCCGCCAACGCCCGGCTCGATGATCACCTCGACGCCCGGCTCGGCGCTGACTGTGTGCGTCAGTGGCCACCACATGCTGGTTCGCGCGGTCCACATCTCGAAGGTCCGCTCGGGCGGGCAGCCGACGTCGAACACGATCCGCAGCGGGTCGATCACGTCGCGTCGTGGTTGTCGGCGACCAGCCGGAAGCGCGCAGCGGCGTCGCCCCAGACCTCCTGCAGATAGGCGCGTACCGCCTCCACCCCCTCGTCGTGGAGCCGGTACAGACGCCGGGTGCCCTCGGCCGAAGCCGTCACGAGCCCGGCCTCCTTGAGCAGCCGCAGGTGCCGCGACACCGCCGGCCGGGTGATCGGCAGCTCGTCGGCGATCTCGCGCACCGAGCGCTCGCCGCCGTGCAGCATCTCGAGGATCGCGCGGCGCTGCGGGTCAGCGAGCGCATCGAACGGGTTGGCGACCTGACGCCCCACAACATAATGGTAGACGATCTGTTACGGTAACCTGCGAGTTACGATGAGCGAGCCCGTCACCGGCAGCGGAACGAAAGACGATCCCTGGGTCCTGCGGACCCCGCCCGGCCAGTCGGAGTATCTGGCCTACCGGGACACCGCCGCCGACCCGCCGGCGCTCGTCTGCGTCGTCGGCAGGACCACGCTCGGCTACCAGCTGCGGTGCCTTGATGACCTGCACGCGATGCTGGCCGCGCACGGCGACTGGGTGGCGCTCGGCTCAGCCGACGAGCAGAAGCCGGCCGGGGAGGGAACCGTGGAGGCGTGGGCGCGCTCGCCCGAGAACCCGGTCGGTGGCTGGTACGGCGTCAAGAAGGGCCTCCGCGGACGCTTCGCCAACTACGTGCCGCCCGTCATGGAGCACCTCGGGCTCGCCGAGCTCGAGCACAACGCGCGCAACAACCGCATGCGCGCCCACTGACCCCACCGAGAGGATCGTCCATGAGCAGAACGCTGATCATCCGCTACCGAACGCGGCCCGAGGTGGCCGACGAGAACAGCCGCTTGGTCGAAGCGGTCTACGCGTCGCTCGCCGAGCTCGGGCCAAGCGACTTCTCCTACTCGACCTACCGACTCGCCGACGGCGTGACCTTCGTGCACATTGCGCGTCTCAACGGAGCGGAGAACCCGCTGCAAACGCTGCCGGCGTTTGCCGAGTTCCAGCGCGAGATCGCTCAACGCTGCGTCGAGCAGCCAGCGACGAGCGAGGCGACCGTCGTCGGCTCGTACTCTCCTCGCACCTGACCCACCCGGGCTTCGAGTCGGCAGCAGCGCGCCAAAGTCTGAATATCATCAGATTGCCACGCGTCATCGTGTCGATCGGCGTGGCCAAACCGAGCGGATCGCCGCCATACGCTCACGGGCATCGATCTCGAGTGTGCGGCCCGAACGTATGGTCGGCCACCAGTAGTTCACCATCTTTCCTCGCAAACTGCATGTTTTTTGTCTCGTTCCAGATCTTGAATAATTGCGGCCAGCCGGTTTAGGCTCCCGCCCCGAGCGCGTGGCCAACGGGTCTGGCGAGCCGAGCGGCGACGCGGATGCGACGAGCGCCGCTATGGGCGCTCAGGGAGGCGTGTGGCTATGGGCGACCGGAGTCCGACCGCAGATCTCGGCCGTGATCGCTCCCGACTACGTGGAAGGCTGTCCTGGGCCGGGCTGCTCGTCTTGCTGGCGCTGGCAAGCGTGGTGCCCGCGTCGGCGTCAGAATCCTCCGGCGCGGTCGCGTGGGGTGTCAACACCGACGGGCAGCTCGGCAACGACACGACCACCACCGAGAAGGAAGCGGTGGCCGTCAAGGTGCTGACCGAAGCGACTGCGGTGGCAGCGGGGGAACTCCACAGCCTCGCACTGCTGAAAAGCGGCAAGGTGATGGCTTGGGGCGCCAATACCGATGGGCAGCTCGGCATCGGCTCAACCACCAAAGAGAAGGAACCGGTGGAAGTCAAAGGCCTGACCGAAGTCGTCGCAGTCGCGGCGGGCGGCGGCCACAGCCTCGCGCTGCTGAAAAGCGGCAAGGTGATGGCCTGGGGCGATAACGCCGATGGGCAGCTCGGCAACGGCACGACCACCAAAGAGAAGGAACCGGTGGAAGTCAAAGGCCTCACCGAAGTGGTCGGGATCGCGGCGGGGGCCGATCACAGTCTCGCGGTCCTCAAAAACGGCAAGGTGATGGCTTGGGGCGACAACGCCGATGGGCAGCTCGGCAACGGCACGACCACCACCGAGAAGGAACCGGTGGAAGTAACAGGCCTGAGCGAAGCGGCCGCCGTGGCGGGCGGTGAACTCCACAGCCTCGCGCTGCTGAAAAGCGGCAAGGTGATGGCGTGGGGTGATAACGCCGATGGCCAGCTCGGCAACGGCACTACCACCACCGAGAAAGAAGCGGTGGAAGTCAAAGGCCTGAGCGAAGTTGCTGGAGTCGCAGCCGGCTACAGCCACAGTCTCGCCCTCCTGAAAAGCGGCAAGGTGATGGCGTGGGGTGATAACGCCGATGGCCAGCTCGGCAACGGCACGACGACCACCGAGAAAGAAGCGGTGGAAGTCAAAGGCCTGAGCGAAGCGGCCGCCGTGGCAGGGGGCGAACTCCACAGCCTCGCGCTGCTGAAAAGCGGCAAGCTGATGGCGTGGGGTGATAACGCCGATGGGCAGCTTGGCAACGGCACGACCACCACCAAGGAGGAACCGGTGGAAGTCACGGGCCTGAGCCACATGGGCGCAATCGCGGCCGGCGCGAACTTCGGCCTCTCCTCCTACGCGACCCTGCCCGCCAACACCGAAGCGCCGGCGATCTCCGGCGAAGCGAAGGACGAAAAGACCTTGAGCGCCACGACGGGGACGTGGTCGGGGTCACCCCCCATCACGTACAGCTATCAGTGGGAGAGCTGCAACACGGCCGGTGAAGCCTGTACGAGCATCTCGGGGGCGACGAGCGCGAGCTACACGGTCGCGCATGAAGAGGTCGGGCACACGATTCGGGTCAAGGTGACGGCGACGAATGCTGCGGGTGAAGCGTCGGCGAGCTCTGCGCAGACCGCGACCGTTCTGCCGTCCGCGCCGGCGAACACCGCGCCGCCGGTGGTCTCGGGTGAAGCGAAGGACGAAAAGACCTTGATCACCACGACGGGTACGTGGTCGGGGTCACCCCCGATCACGTACAGCTATCAGTGGGAGAGCTGCAACACGGCCGGCGAAGGCTGCGCGAGCATCTCGGGGGCGACCAGCTCGACCTACACGATCGGCCACGAAGAGGTCGGGCACACGATCCGGGTCAAGGTGACCGCCAAAAACAGCGCCGGCGAAGCCGCCGCCACCTCGTCCCAGACGGCGACTGTCCTGCCCTCGGCACCCGTGAACACCGTCCTGCCGGTGGTCTCGGGTGAAGCTAAGGACGAAAGGACGTTGAGCGCCTCGACGGGTACGTGGGCTGGTTCGCCGACGATCACGTATGGCTATCAGTGGGAGAGCTGCAACACGGCCGGCGAAGGCTGCGCGAGCATCTCGGGGGCGACCAGCTCGACCTACACGATCGGCCACGAAGAGGTCGGGCACAC
>Ga0181530_10000831_pt1 | contig 39834 bp, 29 predicted proteins | sample PEATcosm2014_Bin_42_FD_119769 | JGI IMG/M metagenome (GOLD analysis project Ga0181530, IMG submission 119769) | Peatland microbial communities from MTU Mesocosm Facility, Houghton, MI, USA - PEATcosm2014_Bin10_60_metaG | ecosystem: Environmental > Terrestrial > Soil > Wetlands > Peat | place...
GCCGAGCATCTTCATGCGAAACACATTCAGCGCCTGCCGTTCGCAATCCACTTCCCCCATATAAACGACGCATTTAAGCCCGAACATGGCGGCGACGGTGGCCGTGGCGACGCCGTGCTGGCCCGCGCCCGTTTCGGCGATGACGCGCGTCTTGCCCATGCGCCGGGCGAGCAGGACCTGGCCGAGGGCGTTGTTGATTTTGTGCGCGCCGGTGTGGAGCAAGTCCTCGCGCTTGAGGTAAATCCTCGGGCCGCCCAACTCGCGCGTCAGCCTTTCGGCAAAATAAAGCGGCGTGGGCCGGCCGCAGAACTGGCGCAAATAATAATTGAGTTCCTTCTGGAATTCCGGGTCTTGCTGCGCGCGATGGTATTCCTCCTCCAGTTGTTGCAGCGGATACATCAGCGTCTCCGGCACATAACGTCCCCCGTAGGGGCCGAACCGCCCGCGGGCGTCGGGCAAACTTTTTTCCTCAGCTATACTCATGGTCAAACTTTCGTGCCAGGCGGTCGTTTCCGCAATTGCCCATTGTCGCTTAGTCGAACGGATTTTCGGTGTGGCAAAATGGAAAGTGTTTCACATTCCTGGTCGCCCATAACGAATTTCCGCCATTGTGATCGCTGAGAGCACGCATTGTCCCCGCCGGGCCGAGAGCCACGCCATACAGTTGGAATCCGGGATTGGCTTGGCGACTTCCGCAACAACGTTAGTGTCGAGAAGCCAAGTCATGTGCGAGGCGGGCAAAAATGTTTCCGTTCCGGGATGACCAGGCCCTTGAGTTGCAAGAGATGATCAACCAAATCCATTTTCGGCGCTTTCTTGACAGGGCGGAAGACAATGGCGCCAGTTCTTGTTTCCAAGACCGCAAAGGCGCTGCCATTGCCAAAGCCGTGCTCGTCCCGGATGCTCTTCGGGACCACAACCTGCCCTTTTTCAGACATGCGGATTATTGTCATGGTAGGAAATTACTACTCGCAAACCCCGCATGCAAGGCGCAATTCTCCATGTCGGAAGCAGCCGGTCAGATGGTCGTTCACCATTCCGGTGGCCTGCATGTGGGCATAGCAGATTGTCGAACCCGCAAACACAAAGCCGCGCTGTTTCAAATCCCGGCTCATCGCGTCCGATTCGGCCGTGCGGGCGGGCACTTCCTTCCAGCTCCGCCAATGATTGACAATGGTTCGCCCCTCCACAAAACGCCAGACATAGCGGTCAAAGCTTCCAAATTCCTCCCGCACGGCCAGGAAAGCCCGGGCGTTTTGCACCGCCCCGGCGATCTTCAGCCGGTTGCGCACAATGCCCGGATTGCCCAGCAGCCGGGCGATTTTCGAGGCGGTGTAACGCGCCACCTTTTCCGGGTCGAACTGGTCGAAAGCCGCGCGGTAGTTCTCCCGCCGCTTCAAAATAAGATGCCAGCTCAATCCGGCCTGCGCCCCCTCCAGGAGGAGGAACTCAAACAGCTTCCGGTCCTCATGCGCCGGCACGCCCCACTCCAAGTCATGATAGGCAATATAAAGATCATCCACCGGCCAGGGGCAGCGGGCTTTCTTTATTTTGCCTTTATCATTCATCAGTTCCTCCCCTTCACGCCGCGCGCGCGGCGGCCACAAAGTCCCGCATCTTTTGAGCGTCCTTTTTTCCGGGCGCGGCCTCCACCCCGCTGGAGACATCCACCCCGAACGGTCGCGCGGCGCGGACGGCGGCGGCGACGTTTTGCGGCGTCAACCCGCCGGCCAGGAAGATGGGCTTGTTGAATTTCTTTGCCGCCGCGGCCAGCGGCCAGTCGAATGTTTCTCCGGTCCCGCCCGGCTGCCCCTCGACCTGGCTGTCGAGCAAAAAGGCATCCGTGTCGTAGCCCGGCATCGCCTGCAAGGAGCCGGCGTCGCGGACGCGGAACGCCTTGATGGTCATCACGCCGAACTGCCGGCAAAAGGACGGCGATTCCTGCCCGTGGAATTGCAGCGCGCTGAAATCGCAGATGCGCAGCGAAAACATCACCTGCTTGACCGCCGCATCCACGAACACGCCGACGCGCCGGGTGCCGGGCGGCAACTGGCGCGCGATTTCCCGCGCCGTTTCAATCGTCACATGGCGCGGGCTTTTTTCCCAAAGCACGAAGCCGAGCAGGTCCGCGCCGGCCTGGGCGGCGGCCAGGGCGTCTTCCACATTGGTCAGGCCGCAAATTTTCACTTTGATCTCCATGCGACATCATTAGAGCACACCCTTCCGCCATGCCGCAAGGCGCAAGCAGCCCCCGAAATCCTCGCCTAACGATGAAAGGGCCGTGGTCTGGGCACACGTCCCGATTCCGAATCGGGATGTGGTGGTCGGCGCCCCCGCCGACCACATCTTGTTGGGCGGGGAACACCAAGGACGACAAAACCGTGCCTGCCAAAGTGGAGCAGATTCAAAAGGAGCAAGGCATCAGCCAACTGATTTTTGTCGGGGATCGGGGGGATGATCACGCAAGCCAGCAGCCGGCGGTTGGAAGGAGTCCAGGGACTGCAAACCATCAGCGCACTGACCCATCGCCAGACGGTGGAGTTGCTGGAGCGCAAAGCAGGGGAACAATGTAAAAAAGTCCTTGACGTTTTGCGGAACATGCTGTAAATACATTGTAGTTACATTGCATTGGCTTTGGATTTACATGAGATTTACATTGTATGGAATTTGACTGGAACAATCCGCCGTTCAATTTGGACCCCTCGTTGTCCTTGGGATTCATCGAGGAGTCTTTTGAAGACCCGTTTGCCGTGCGGCTGCTCCCCGATTCCCCGCGATTCGAGGTTCAGGCGCGTTTTTTCAATCTTGGCGTCGCCGCCGGCGGCCAGGGGATTTTTACCGTGTATCGAACCAATGGAAAGCAGGCCCGCGTGATTTTCGCGCGCCCCTTCGAGCCGGAGGAGAAATTCCTTTACCAGCGCCGGCTGGCTCACGCTTTGGCACAATGAACTGGAAAGAGATTAGGATTAAGATTAAGAAGATTAGGAGGAATAGACCGTGAATGCCATTTCCAACTGGGAAGATGTCCCGCTCTTCGACCGAGAGGAAGCGGAGGCCGCCTTTTGGGCGCACAACCGAATCGAGGTCAGGCTCATGGAACGCTCCGTCGTGGCCGCCAGCGAGATGGCCGATTCGGTCACCATCACCTTGCGCATGGACCCCCGCATGCTGACCCGCATCAAGCGCGTGGCCCGCTCCCGCTTTCTCAACTACCAAAGCATGATGAAACAGTGGCTCAGCGAAAGGATGGAACAGGAAATGCGGGAGCAACGGACGGATAACCGCTCCGAAAGCGGAACGATTTGAAGAAGTTCTGAATCAGTGAATCAGTGAATCAATCAAGGAGTGGATGGATGACCGCTCCGAAAGCGGATGTAATGAAAAAAACGATGGCACAGTTTGCGGCAGCGGAACCCACCCGGCGAGGGCGCCGGCTGGAACATCCCGATTCGGAATCGGGACGTGTGCTCCCCGGACATGGGTTCACCCTGGTCGAATTGCTGGTGGTGATCACCATCATGGGCATGATCGCCGCAATGGTCGTCGGCATGAGCGCCCTGGCCGCCCGCAAGAAACATGACTCCGTCGTCACGGCGATGAAAACCAGGCTCATGCTCTTCATTGACACCTATCATTCCAAAATGGGCTTCTATCCGCCGGACAACGCCGCAAACGCCAACCCCTCCATTGGGCCCGGTAATCCACTCTACGAGCAATCCACCGGCATGAATTCCTTGATCTATGAACTGACGGGCGCAAGCAACATAATTAACACCAGCACTTTTCGGGCTTTCGACGGAACTCTCATCAGCGCTCTTACCGTCAGCAATTTCTGCGGACGCGGCGGCATCGCCAATTCATTGCCGGACGAAACGCGCGTTTTTTACCAGCCGCTCCCCAATCCGAGCGATTACGTGACCACGAACATACTTGGCGTTCCCTTGAAACAACTGATCGTGCCGGTTCCTCTCACCGGCACTGCGGTCAATGTCTGGCATTACGACTGTTCCAACCCGAACCGCCATAATCCCTTGACCTACGATCTCTGGGCCGAATACTCCGCTGGCACGGACAAATCGGGCAACCCCATCACCATCACCAACGGCAACTGGTAGATTCCCATGACGCGCGCGCACCTCAATTCCCAGTCCGGCCCAAGACACTTGGCGGTCCATTGGCGCGATCACTCCTGGACGATGCCGCCGGTAGGGCGACGCTCCTGCGGAGCCGTCTTGTTCAGGAAAGGCTCGGCAGGAGCCTTGCCCTACCGGGGGACAAAGTCACGGCTCGATCCCGACAACTCGGGACCCTGCCGGGGTTGCACAATTCGACATTTGCGGCGCGCATTCACGATCATTGAAATGCTCGTCGTCATCACGATCATCGGATTGATGGCGGCCATCGCCTTGCCGCATCTGCCCGGCATGACGAAGGCCAATACCATGACCACCGCGCTCCAGCAAATGCTGGCCGACTGCGCGCTGGCCCGGCAACTGGCCATGTCCCACCGCAGCACCGTTTATATGGTTTTTGTGCCGCCGTATTCGCCGGCGTCGTGGCCCGGCCCTCCCGCCACCGAGGGGAACAGTTACAGCAACCTGCTGGCCCATCAATACGGCGCGTACGCCCTGGTCAGCCTGCGCAGCGTGGGCGACCAGCCGGGCCGGCCCTATCCCCAATACTTGACGGAATGGAGGGCGCTGCCCGCCGGCGTGTTCGTCGCCCCGTGGAAGTTCACCAACACACTCCCCGTTGCTGTATCCTCCACCAACACCCTGACAGGCTCCAACTTCGTGTTCACCATCTACCCCTTCCAGGCTAATGTCCCTTTCCCGTTTCCGGCCGCGGATGATGTCGGAACACCGGCTGCTCTGCCTTACATTGGCTTCAGCCCGCTCGGCCAGTTGACCACCAATGGCGACGAATACATCCCGCTGGATCGCGGGAGCGTCTTCTATCCCGTTGGCTCCGGCACCGTGACAGCGACGCCCACTGAAACCCCCCGCGGCAACGCCATCAACGATTGCAACCTCATCCACATTGACTGGCTGACCGCCCGGGCCAAAATCGAACGCAACCAGCAGCGATGAACACCCATTGCGCCAGTTTAAAAAACAGGATCGCCGAAGGCGGAAGCACGAAACGTAGCGGCGCCTCGGCAGAGCGCCGCACTATTCGGTTTCCGTGCGCGCCTCCTTTTCTCCAGCGGTGGAAGGCACAATGGCGGCTTTTCTGTCCCCGCTACGAGGCTCCGCCCGCACAGCGCCATTCGTCCCATTCCTCCCATTCCTCGCATCCGCAAGCCGCCTTCACGATGATCGAAATCGCCATCGCCATAGGCGTGATCGGTTTTGCGTTGGTGGCCATCATCGGGATTTTGCCGGTCGGCCTGAATGTGCAGCGGGACACGCACGAGGACGTCATCATCGGCCAGGATGGCCCGTTTTTCCTGGAAGCCATTCGCAACGGCGGTTCCACCCTCGGCCCCGGCACCAGCACCAGCCTGGATTTCCTGACCAATTACGTGGATTCCATCACGGTTGGGGGAACCCCATACAACAAACCCGCCAACGGTCAGATGATCCTGGGCCTGTTGAGCACACCGAGAACCAGCATCAGCGCCCAAATCCGCGCGCTGACCGGCCCGGCCACGGAACAAAGCGGCTCCAATTCCTTGACGGCTTTCCGCTACAAAATGGATGTGGATATCGAGCCATTCAGCACCCCTTCGCCCGCCTCCCTGGATTTGACAAACGAAGCCAGCCAGCTCTACGTCAATCTATACGAACTCCGGCTCAAATTGAGCTGGCCCGTGCGGCCCAATGGCGCGGTGGGGCCGGGCCGGCAATCTTACCGCACATTGGTTTCCGGCCAACTGTTGGAAAACACCAACAACGGGCCGCCCCTTTGGTTTTTCCAGCCCAACACCTACACCAACCTGTGAAAACCAAGACCGCAATCCGCAATCCGCAATCCGCAATCCGCAATTGCCGCGCCCTGACGATCATCGAGATGCTGGTCTCCACCACTCTGCTGGTCTTCATCGTGCTTGGGCTGACCGCCATGTTTGTCGAAACGCAACGCGCCTTCAAAACCGGCCTCCGGCAATCCAGCATGTCCGACGCCGGCCGTACGGTCGTTGACATGGTGACGGCCGATCTGTCCCAATTGTCCGACGCGCAGACCCTTGGCATAACGAACTTGTTTTGGAGCGGGTTCACAAACGAAGACACGGTCCAGTTTCAGGATTCCCCGGCCAATAGATACCGCACAAACCAATTGCAGGAGATATTCATGCTGGTCCACACCAACACCCAGTGGCTGGGCATCGGCTACGCCGTCAGCAATTGGGCTCCGGGCGTCGGCACCTTGTATCGGTTCCTGCTTCCGACCAACGCGCCGCTCACGAACAACTCGCTCCTTATCCCCTTCACCAATGCCGTCACCTTCACCAAGAATTTCGGCGTCCATTTTGACCGCGTGGCGGACGGCGTAATTCATCTTAAAATTCACGCCTTCGACCAGTTCGGAAACGAGTACTGGCAGGGGTTGGAAAACGCCTCGGCGACCGGTTTCTACCAATTCGGCTATCCGGCGGCGGCCCACACCAACACCCTGCCCAACGGTGCAAACCTCGTCGTGCCGCAGGCCGGGTTGCCCAACAGCATCCAATTGGAAGTCGGCGTGCTGGCGCCGGATACATTTGAACAACTGCGGTCCATGCCCAGCAACAGCCCGGCCCAACAATTATTCCTCGGCAAAGCTGGCGGCAACATCCAGATTTTCCGCCAGAACATTCCCATTGCCGGCGCGACGAGATGAAAACGAACCCCTTCCCCACAAAGAACCCAACGGAGTGTTGGAGTGATGAAAAGACGAACCACGGATGGACACGGATGGACACGGATGGGAAGGCTTTTTCGTTATCCGCGTTCATCGGCGTTCATCCGCGGTTCAATTCCGCAATCCGCAATCCGCAATCCGCAATCCGCAATTCCTCCGGGATCGCCCTGGTCATCACCCTGCTCATGCTCTCGGCCATCACCTTCCTGGCGGTGGCATTCCTGGTCCTGACCCGCACCCAGCGCGACTCGGCCAGCGTCACGCTCGACGTGACAACCGCCAAGGAAATGAGCGCCACGGCCGTCGCCCGCGCCCAATCGGTAATCACTGCCCGCATGATGGCGCACGGCAACTTGTTCAACTTTGACTACATGACGTCGCAAAACTTTTTCAGTCCAGGCGGCTTCGTGCCAGGCTCAACCACCACCGTCAATTATGACTATTACACCAACGGCAACCCGATGAGTCCCACCGTCAACGGCGGCGTTGACTGGGCGCAGAACATCGCCAACGGTTTTCTCGACCCGAGCCCGCCCGTTTTCATCAGGACCAATGCCAATCCCGCCGCCCCCGCGGACCGTCGTTTTTATATTGACCTGAATCACAATGGGAGATTTGAAACCAACGGCTTGCTGCCGTACATCCAGGACAACGGCGTGCCATTGGTCATCGGCAACGTCAACGTCTCCAATTTCTTCAATGGCGAGCCGGAATGGATTGGAGTGCTGCAATACCCCAACCTTCCCCATTCCGCCACCAACCGCTATATCGGGCGCTACGCCTTCGTGGTGCTGCCTATTGGCAAGATGCTCGATTACAACTTCATTCACAACTATTCCAAATACCTTCTCGGCGGTTTTCCTACGGTGATGCCGCCGGCAGCCTCCGGGACGGGGAACACATTAGACGGATTTGCGCGCGACCAGGGCGTTGGGCCGTGGGAGTTGAACCTTGCGGGCTTGCTCTGGGGTGTGGATAGCAATTGTTACAACGCGTACGGGGGAAACGTTTACCATTACATACCTGCGATAGCTCCAAACACGGGCTATGCTTTTGACGATGCCTATTCCATTCTCCGGTTCCGCTACGCCGACAATTATGGTCCTGCCTATCCATTGCCTCTCAGCTTCTTCTTCGGCGCCAGCACGCCGAACTTGAGCAGCATTGATGAATACGGAGCAGGAGGCGTGGTCACCACATTTGCCAATCCTCCGAACTCTCCCTGGCCCGGCAGCTATAGCACCAATAATGTGTACAACATCCAGGACCTGTTCGACACCAACAAGACCTCGTATGGCTTTGTCGTCGCCCGCCTGCTCGCGGCCGGGTCCCGCACCAATTCCTACGACCGCTACATGTTCCAGCGCCTGCTCGCTTCCATTGGCTACGGCTCCATCCCGGAACTCCAAACTTACGTCTATGGCGATGTCGTCACCACCAATCCCGCCGTCCAGCCTCCGACGGTTCTGCGCACAAAGGTCAACGTCAACTGGGACAACACCTGGCAAATTCTCAACGGCCTGAACACCTCGCCGACGAATCTGGTCCCGTGGACGCAAGAGGCGGGCGGCGCGCTGGGCTTCTTCACCAATGCCGCCGAGAGCCTGCTCCGCTCGCAGAATTTTCGGATCACCAACTATGCAATCACCCCCAGCCCGGCCGGCCCGGTGTACACCCCTCTTGGTCTGTCCTACATCCATTTTGGCGTGACCAACATCCCGATCTACAACTCGACCAATCCGAGCATTCGTTACACCGAACAAATCCATCGCATGCTCCAGCTCGCCGCCAACATCTACGACGCCACGAGAACCGACACCGTCGTGCCGGCCGGTTCGCTTCCGCACCCGTCGGTTTTCCGCCCTATATGCCGCACCACCAATTACGGCGGCACCAACCAAGCCGCCTTCATCGTGGGCTATGCGAGCGTCACCACCGATGCCGCCGGCCGCATCCAATCCCTCCTTCCGACACCGCAGAATCCATTCACGTTAAAACTTCCTTCAGATCCAACCATCACAACAAATGATAACCTCTGGGGCATCCCCTGGGTGATTGGCGCCGTCAAGGGATTGCCCTCCTTCGACCGTTTCACCGCATCTTCCTCCTGGATGGTAACGCGCAAGCTCTTGTTCAAGAGATGGCCCGCAGCAGGGGCAGGAGTGAGGACGAATGGCATCGCAAACAGGCCGCCGGAGTACACCAATCAATTCCTCATCATGTCCATCACCAATGGATTCGGCATGGACGCCTGGAATTCCTACATGACGCCCATCACTCAACCGTTCGAGGTCATGGCGAGCACGGTCGTGTCCATCGTGCTGTCTGATACTCTTAACCCCGCGTATGGATTTTCCACCAATTACTTTCTCACAACGAATTTTTTAGGGACTAATTGGCCCGGCGTTGGGGGATACGTTCCAGAACGGACCACCAATGGAATGCTGGCTCTGATGCAAACCAATGTGGCGTCTCTGCCGTCGGCGTATTTCTCGGAGTACACAGACCAATTTGTCCCGGTGTATTCGACAAATACCAATAGCGGGAATTTCGCAACCAATTTCGGCGTTTTCTTGCCGGGCGATCGGCAACAAACTTCCTGGCCCCTTCACAACTGGGTCCTCGGTGTCACCAACCAGGTCCTCTATGCCATGGTGGACACCCAGACCGGGCAAGCCGTTGATTTCGTCAATCTGGGGCCTTTCGGGATAACGTCTGTCCTCACAAACTTGCTTTATTCAGCAACCAATGGGGGCGCCCTGCCGGTTCAAGGCTCGGGAACGACTAACTCCAGCGTGAACTATTGGGATCCAACCCAGTTGAATCAGAATTTTCTACCCCAGGGAGTGCTCAACCAAATCGCGAATGGCACAAACTTCGATACCAACTTCGCCATGGAAATCGCGGGAATTGTCAGTAGTAATCGGACCGCCTCCCGCTCCAATCTCTATTTTAGCTGTTCCAATAACCCGGCAGCCACGTACAGCCCCGGTTTGGACTGGCACACTTTGCTGATCAATGATCCTCTGGTTCATTATACGGTGAGCGATCTGACCTCGCCCAGGGGCGATGTCAGCCAAGTCCTCGCCTATAATCAGCGGTATCAACCCTGGCCGGATCCCAGCGCGAACAGCCGGGTGGCGAACATGACGCTGAAGGACCCGTTGATAACGCGCGCGGACGACTGGAATTTCCATACCAATATATTCCCCAGCATCGGCGCGCTGGGCCGCGTCCATCGCGGCACTCCCTGGCAGACTGTTTTCTTGAAGGCCGACGGCCTGCCGGAGCCGAATGGCAACCCTTACACCTGGTTGGCGACCTGGGTCAGCACGATGGACACTTATCCCACCAACGATTACGCCCTGCTGGACCTCTTCACCGCCGCCCCCAGCGACAACGCCGCCCGCGGCCTGCTCTCGGTCAATCAGGTCAATGACGCCCCCTGGTATGCGCTCTTCTCCGAAGTTGCCATCAATACCGTCGTACCACAGCAAGGCGGGCACACCAACGGCCCGCCGCCGGACACCAACCACACCTTGATAGATCCAACCAAAATCGCCCCTCTGCTCAATACCGCTCTTACCGGCATCAACGCCACGCGCAGCAACCAGCCCGACGGCGTCTTCCACAACACGGGCAGCGTGTTCGCCTCCCCCGCGCTGACGATTGCTTCCCCCTTCCTCAACTTCGCAGCCTACGATTACAAGGACGAGCAGGTGGAGGAAATTCCGCAGCAGGTGGCGGGCCTGCTCAAACTTGGCATGCCGCAATTTGTCATCTACGGCTTCGGCCAGGCCCTCAAGCCCAAGGACATTTATTTCGGCGGCCCGCCCAATTTCAACCTTTGCACCAATTACCAGATCACCGGCGAATACGTCACCCGCTACGTTTGCCATGTCGTTGGCGACCCCGCCGCCGCCAATGTCAAAATCCAGGTGGACAGCGTCAACATCATCCCCGCCGACTGACCGCGCGATTCATGCAACCATCACCCAAATCCCCGCCTAACGCGGGTGCTAACGATTCCGGGGAGCACACGCGCCCTCGCGTGTGGTGGTCGGCGCCTTCGCCGACCGCGTCTTTGCAAAGTCTCGGCCTTCTACATGGTTCGTATGCAACGGTGGAAGCCAGTCGGCGAGGGCGCCGACTGGAACACGCGAGGGCGCGTGTGCTCCCCGGAGGAGCTTGCACCCGCCTCAGGCGGGGATTGGGGACTTTACATTGTGCGTTTGAGCATTTAGCATTAGATTATAGCCGGAGGTGAACCATGCGTCTGAAAACTAAATTCTGGTGGTTGCTCAGTTTGCTGCTTTTCGCGGCGTCCGTCTGGCTGTGGCACGCCGGAGATCGCATGGCCGCTTCCCGCCGCGCCGCCGCAGGTTCATCCGGCCGCGCGGTTCAATCGGTCCCATCCGTCCCATCCGTCTCATTAGTCCCATCCAACACCGCTTCGGCGCCCGCGCCGCGGGCTTGCCGCCTTAGCAACACGCCGCAAACCCTGGCGCAGTTGGAGCGCAACTCGCGCGCCATTCTGCTGCGCAACGCGCTGATTGACACTTCCCTTCGGGTCTCGCTGGCCATCCCGCCGCCGCTGCGTTCGCATGGCGCGCCGGGGAGTTATCTGGTGCAGTCGGATCGCCCGTTGAACCGGGAGTTCTATGCGGCGTTGCGCCAGGACGGCGCGGAGTTTGTTTCCTACATCCCCAACAACACGGCACTGGTGCGGGCCACAGCGGAGGCGGCGCGGACCATGGTGGCGGACCGGTTGTTCCAGGCGGTGCTGCCTTATGAGCCTTATTTCAAGCTGGACGGCTCGTTGTTGCCGGCGGCGGTGAATGGGGATTTGCTGACCAATAATCAGTTGCGGGTAACGGTCCTCCCCGGCCAGGATGCCGCGGCGGCGCAGGCCCTCGCGGCGCTGGGGGCCAGCGTGATGGGCTGGGAGACGGCGCCGTTTGGTTCCACCACCTTTTTTGTGACAGCGCCGCCGGACCAGTTGGTGGCGGTGGCGCAGTTGCCGCAGACGCAGGAAATCGAGTCCTTTTCGCTCCGCCTTATGCTCAACGATTTGACACGGGTGCGCCTGGGGGTTTCGACCGACACGCTCGTCCAGACCAATTATCTGGGGCTGACGGGGAGCAACATCTGGCTGGTGCTGGATGACACGGGGGTGGACTCGACGCACCCGGATTTCGCGCCGGCAACGCGCCTGATGGCGAGCATCCAGTCGGCGTTGACGGATGCTGACGGACACGGCACCCATGTGGCCGAGACGATGGCGGGCGGGGGCAACAAATCGTACACGGTGTCCAACGCGATTCCCGGTTCGATCACGCCGACGACAAACCTGTTTCGCGGGATGGCGCCGCAAGCCGGTTTGTTTGTGCAACAGGTGGATTTGTGGAGCGGGCCGTTCATTTCCGATTCCTGGTTGCAGTCCAACGCTTCGTTCCTGTTGACATCGAATGCAGTGGCAAGCAACGCCAAGCTGGGGAGCTACACGTTCTTGACCAACGGATTCATTAACAATCTGAGTTGGGGTTATCAGAGCACGTCTTACGACCTGGCGGCGGCCAGTTACGATCTGGCAACGCGCGACTCCCAACCCGGAGCGCCGGGACAGCACGCGATGCTGTTTGTGGTGGCGGCGGGCAACGGGAACCAGGCCGTCGGTTCCATTCTGTCGCCGGCCACGGCCAAGAACGTGATTACGGTGGGGGCGATTGACAGTCCGCGTTTCATATCCGGTGAGAGCATGACGTTCGACAGCAACTATGTGGCTCAGTTTTCCAGCGGGGGCAACGTGGGGGTTGCCACGGAAAGCCCATACGGGCGCTTCAAGCCGGACGTTGTGGCGCCGGGGGTCTTCACCATCTCGGCGCGCGCGACCGGCTATAAGGACCCGACGGCGCTGCCGATCCTGAGCTACTACAATGACTTTGCCAACCAGAGCGTGTTGCCAGGGCAGACCAACACCTATCCGGTCACCATTTCGGCCGGGGTGACCAACCTGATCATCCAGGTTCTGCCCAACCAGTTGTCGCCGGCGCCGTTTCCCACCAACCTGCTGGTTTATTTTAACGGCAATGAGGTGACGGCGGCCAACTCGGCGGGGCTGCCGTTTGTGGCCAACCCGGCGAATGGCGGCGGCGATGTCATGATTTTCAGCCCAACCAACCAGCCCTGGCCGGTGGCTTTTGAGTTGCGGGTTTTTCCCATCCTGACCAACAACAATTACCAGAGTTATTACCAGAATCTGGCGACCAACTTGAACACCAATTTGCTCCCCTATTACCGCTATGAGTCGGGAACCAGCATCGCGGCGGGGGCGGTGTCGGGCATGCTGGCGCTGATGCAGGAGTATTTGCAGAGCAACTTGAATCTGACGCCCAGCCCGGCGCTGCTCAAGGCGCTGCTCATCAACGGCTCCCGGCCATTGAACCCTTACTCGGATTTGAACCCGGCGCCGGGGGTCAACCTGGAGGGATATGGGCTGCCCTGTTTGTCCAACAGCATTCCCGCCTCGCTGAATCCGGCCAGCAACACTTACTCCATGAAGTTCTATGACCAGAGCAACGCTTTGCAGACCGGGGAGTCGCACAACTACACGGTGTCCTTCCCCAATGGAAACGCGACCAACTATCCGTTGCGCGTCACGCTGGTCTGGACCGATCCGCCGGGCAATCCGGCGGCGGGGCTGGCGCTGGTCAACGATCTGGACTTGGTGGTGACGGACAGCACCGGCAGCAATATCTTCATCGGAAACGATTTCCTGTCGGGGGACATTTACACCGAGCCAAGCAGCCCGACCAACATGGCCGCCAGCGACACCGTCAACAATGTGGAGAATGTTTATCTTGACGCCAGCCTGGGCCTCTTGCCGCCTTACACCGTTACGGTGAAAGGCTCGCACGTCAATGTCAACGCCGACCCCACGCAGACCAACATCATCGGCCAGGACTACGCTCTGGTCATCTCCACCGACGACACGACCGACGGCCTGACCGTGACCGATGGCGGGACGGTCCCGGCGGCGCCCGCGGCGTTGGTAACGCCTGTCAACAACGGGATCGCGCTGCTGCATCAGCGGGTGGGAGCCAACGAGCCGAACACAAACCAGTATCCCGGCGGCGGCCTTTACCCCGCTCCGGGTTATACCAACGGGAACCTGGAGCAGTGGCACTTCTTTACCTTCCAGAACATCAACTACCTGACCAACCAAACCACGAACACCGACACGAACAGTATCTTCTTCAACAACGGCACCAACATCGCCCAATACTACACCAACGCCATCATCGCCACGTTCTTCCCGGCCACGCTGACCACCCCCGACTCTTCGCCGGTCAACCTCTCCTATCCGGCGGCCCAGAACGCGGACATTGACCTTTATGCCTCGACCGATCCGGCGCTGTTCGACTTGGACCCAACCGCGCTGGCCAACGCCCACAAATCGCTCGGACAGGGCGGAAGCGAAACGGTCCTCTTCACCAATATCGCCTCGGTCTCGAATTTCTATATTGGAGTCAAATGCGAGACCCAGCAGGGGGCGGACTTTGACTTGTTCGCGGCGCTCGCCACCAACTTCGACAATGGGAGCCTGTACGGCAACGAGCCGATCACCGTCTCGGCTTATGGGCTGCCGACGGTGATTCCAGACAGCGACGACCCGGATGGGCAGGAGGGAGCCGAGGTGTTTGCGTTTGTGGCCAGCCCGATCATGACGCGCAAGGTGCAGGTGACGCTGGGGGTGCAACACGAAAACCCGGCCGATCTTTACGGGACGTTAATGCACGGCGGAGAGCAGGCGGTGCTGAACCATTATATCGGAGAACCGGGCGGGTTCACCAATACTTACGACGACCTGCCGGACGGGACGACCAGTCCTTATCCCATCGGCCCGTCGGACGGGCCGGGGACTTTGCAGAACTTCGTCGGCCTGTCGGGCGCCGGGCAATGGCTTTTGAACGAGAAAGACAGCGTCTTCACCCAGACCGGTATGGTGACGATGCTGACCTTGACCATCTGGCCGCAGCCGCCGCTGATAGGCGCTTCCGGCGGGCTGGATTACACCAACATTATCACGTTGAGCAACAATGCTTACTATGGATACGTGGACGTGCCCAGTGACGCCACGAACCTGGAAATCGGGGTGGATTTTGAAGGCGTCGGGCCGGTGGGCATCTTCTTGACAAACCAGGAGGTGCCCAACATCGGCGATTACGGCACGAACATCACCACCAACGGAGGATACTTGGCCCTGGGCACCAATCCGCCTTCGATGGGGCCGCCGTTGAGCGGGGGCCGGTGGTATTATCTCATCACCAACGAGGACCCCACCCTTCCAATCACCCTTACCAACTTCATCCTCATCCAGGAAAGCGGCACGCCCAATTTGACCCTGACCCTGTTCAACACCAATGCGACGCCGCTGTTGACGGGCGCGCACACGGATTCGCAGATTTGCGTTACTAACGGGATTTTGTCCAGCAACCAGCAACTGGCGTCCTTGCAAGTGGGGGTGTGTCTCGCCGACACCAATCTGGACAACCTGGTGCTGTATCTCCTCAGCCCGCAAGGGACCGGCACGGAGCTTATTGATTGCCGCGGCGGGCCGCTGGCCACCAACCTGGGCCTGGTCGCCAGCAACGGCTTTATTTATTTGACGTTCACCGGCAACGCCGCCCTGGCGCCGCAGTTGGTCAAGTTCTTCCCGCCGCCCTTTGGCCAGTTGTTGACCAATGTGGAGATCCTGGACAGCAGTTTTGAGGTGCCTGCGGGCGATTACGGCCAGAGCAATTCGCTCCTGGCCAATATTGTGTCGACCAACGTGGATGTCTGGACGGTAATCAGCAACGATGTGGCGGTGGTCGCGAGTGAAGACCTCTACCCGGCCGCCGACGGGCAGGATTATCTGGCGCTGGCCGACGGGGTGATGACCACCACCATCCCGACCGCCGCCAGCCAGGCTTACACGATGACCTATGATTATCGGGGCCCGGGGCTGTTGGATTGGTGGCCGTTTGAAGGAGACGCCGACGACATCATAGGCACAAATAATGGAACGCTTGTCCGCGGCTCGGTAACCTATACGAACTTCGGCGAAGTGGGCCGGGCCATACAGTTCCCGGGCACCAATCTGAGCACCCACGGCGCCGCCATCAGCTTCGGCACCAATGCCGGCAACTTCGGCTCCAATGATTTCACCATTGACTACTGGATGATTATGACGAACAACGCGGAGGAGGCCTTTTTGGCCAAGCGGGACGTATGCGGTCTCGGAAGCGGCTGGGATATTAGCATCGGTGTGATCCTCCCGGTGCAAGGATATGTGGCCGGGCTTGTGAATTTGGAATTGGACGATGGCACCGCCAATGGGCTTGTCTCCTTCTCGACGACCATGCCCCTGAACGACACGAATTGGCATCACGTGGCATTCACCAGAAGAGGCGCGGTCTTTTCCGCTTATGTGGACGGACAATTCGACACCAATGTCACGGTGCCAAATGTCGGGAGTCTGAGCAACGCAGCGCCCTTGATCATGGGCACAAACGTCTGCGACGGCCAGATCACTGGTGATAACGGCACCCAGGCTTACAGCGGCGTGGCGGATGAATTGGACCTGTGGAACCGCGCGCTGACCGATGTGGAAATCGCCGCCATCTACCAGGCCGGTACCAACCATGTCGGCAAGGCCACGCCCGTCTCCATTTTCCCCAACTACCAAATCCTGGTCTCCAGCGGCACCAACACTGTCACCAACACATTCATCATTGACCCGCCCAGCAGCACCAACTGGATGTCCAACGCGATTTATTTCACCGCCCTTGACACCAATACGACCATCACCCTGCAGGGCAATCCCCTGGGCGTGTTGCTCGATGATTTCGTCGTGCAAACCCCGGCCAATCTCAATTACGTCCAGCCCGAAGAACCGCTCTCTCCCCTCATCGGCCAAAATCCCTATGGCTGCTGGACGCTCGATGTCTGGGACACGCGCGACGATTCCACCGCCTCGAACAACGGCGTTCTGTACAGTTGGAACTTGCAGATGACCGTCTCCTCCACCAACACCAGCCTTATTGTGCTGACCAACGGCATCCCCTACGCCGGGGACGTCACCTCCAACAGCATCGCCTATTTCGCCTTCGATGTTCCCGCGGGGGTCGTTTTTGACACCAACACTCTGTCCAACTGCACCGCCAACTTGAATCTGCTCTTCAACCAGACCGCCCTGCCGACCGGCAATGGGTTGGGTGACTACACCTTGCTAACCAACGTCACAACCGGCTCCAATTATGTGCTGGCCGCCGACACTCCGCCGCCCTCGCTGCTGCCCGGAGCGCGCTATTTCCTGGGCGTCCAAAACACCAACAGCGCCGCGGCCACCTTTACCATTGAGATCTTCACCAATGCCCTGACCGTCCCCGCCACAACCATCGAGCTGACCAGCGGCATCCCCTACACCAACACCATCACGAACGCATACCAATACTATTACTTCATCGTGCCAGTTGGCGCCACCAATGTCTCCTTCGATATCACCAACATCCTCCACACGGGCAACGAACTCGACCTCTTCGTCAACAACACCCTGCCCTTGCCGGGCGACACCGCGTTCGATTACCAAGCCTCCTATCTCGGCACAAACGTCGCACCCATCATTGTTACCAACACGTCCGTCCCCGCCCCGCTCACGCCCGGCACCTGGTATCTGGCTGTCTATAACAACAGCGCCAACAGCACCAACACCTACAGTGTGGAAGCCACCTCCTATGTGCCGGCCGCGTTCGCCTTCCCGGCCGTATCTGTGACAGGGATGAGCGTCAGCGCCCGCCAATTCACCCTGACCTGGTCGGCCGGGCCTGGCAACCAATATGAAGTGGACGTCTCCTCCGATCTGATCCACTGGACCAAAGCCGCCGACGTCACGACCGGAGGCGGCACCGGCAGCTACAGCGACGCCATCATCGAACACTCCGCCCGCTTCTACGTGGTCTCCCGCATCCAGTAGGCGGGAAGCGCCATCGGCGCGAAATCTTTGTAGAAACAAACTGAAGAAGGTGTTCAAGCTCCGTCAGGAGCGGCCTCTTCGGCAAATATGCCGCCCCCGTACGGGGCTTGACGGTCTTGGTTGCGGTGGCTACAAAGATGTCGCGCCTACGGCGCTTGGCCACAGACTACAACATGTTGGCGAGCGATCCAGGATAAGGATTAAGCAAGAAAATAAGCCCATGCCTTAAGTTCCACCCGGACGGCGATGATGACGATGGTGGTGGTGGTGGAACAGAACTTCGCGATATTGGTAGAGATACCAGACAATAATAATGTTGGCGACCGTCACCCCAAGAATGGACCACGAAAAGGAGTGCGGTTTGGCGTGCGGTTTCACCATTTCGTAAAACTCGATGGGAATGAAGAAGGCCGATTCGCCAATGGCCAGCCACCCGGCCCAGGAGACGCGAAACATCAGCCCGACCCCCTCGACCAGCGGAAAAAGGCTCAACGCCACGGCGCCCCAGGCCGCCTTGTGCATGTTGGCTTCGGTCAACTGGCCAATGGTCGTGGCCAGATCCAGCCAAAACTTGCTCTCCGGATGCACTCTCAGATTTCCAAACACCGTTGAGACAAAAGGACTGTGCAGAAACTTGTCCCAATCCTCGGAAAGGTCGTGCTTAGCCTCGTGCCAGATCACCAAGGCCAGCGCCAGGCAGAGCAGGCCCTTGACCAGCTTGAAAACAATGATCGCGTAAAGCGTCACCGCGCGCTTCTTCAACGGCGGTTCCACTTTCACCCCGGCCCCAACTTCGCCGGGCGCTTTCTGCTCCGATGACATCATCTTATCTTTTCCGACAGCAAAGGCAGAAGTTCGTTCACCTTCACCCGCTGCTGCTTCATGCTGTCCCGGTCGCGCAGGGTGACGGTGTCCTTGAGTTCGGGGCCTTGCTCTCCCAGCGTTTCAAAATCAATGGTGACGCCGAACGGCGTGCCCGCCTCGTCCTGCCGGCGGTAACGGCGTCCGATCGCGCCCGCTTCATCATAGAACACGGTGATATGGGGGCGCAACAAATCCCGGACTTCCATCGCCTTGGCGACCAGGGCCGGCTTGTTCTTGAGCAGCGGAAACACGGCGACCTTAACCGGGGCGATGCGCGGATGAAAGCGCATGACTACGCGTGTTTCCATGCTCCCCTTGTCGTCCGGGGCCTGGTCTTCGCAGTAGGCGTTGGAGATCAGCGCCAGCGCCAGGCGGTCCACGCCGGCGGACGGTTCGATGACGTGCGGCACGTAATTCCCCTTGGCCAGGCCGGCCGCTTCCTGGCGCGCCTGGCGTTCGGCGTCCGCGGCGGCTTCGCCCGTCTTGGTCAGATACTTAAATCTGGCAGCGTAGTATCGTTCCGACAGCTCCGCCTTCTTCGCCTCGGCCAGTTTCGGCCAGGCAACCTTGAGTTCCTCGTCATACACTCCCATCCCCTTGCCGGAGAACCGCTGGTGCTGCGACAAATCAAAATCGCTTCGCGCGGCGATTCCCTCCAGCTCCTCGCCCGCCAGCTCGCCCTTGGCGTCGCGCTTGCTGAAGGGGAACCTGTAAAGTATATCCACGGTCGCGCGGGCGTAATGGGCCAGCTCCTCCGGCTTTTGCCAGTACTCCACCAGGCTGGCGCGCGGCAGCCCGATGTTCTCGTAAAAGCGCAGCCGCTCCTCCACCCAATACTGGTGCCAAATCTGCCAGCCCCAATCCGGCTGCGGCTTGCCCGGATGGCCCGGTCCCGCCGGCTTGGCGACGTGGCCGCATACAGCCTCGACCGCCTCATCGGGCCGGATAAAGAACTCCAGTTCCATCTGCTCGAATTCGCGGGAGCGGAAGGTAAAATTGCGGGGGTTGATCTCGTTGCGAAACGCCTTGCCAATCTGGCATATCCCGAAGGGGATTTTCTGGCGCGACACCTCCAGCACGTTTTTGAACTGGGCAAAAATCGCCTGCGCTGTTTCCGGGCGCAACCAGGCCATGTTTTCCGCGCTCTCCACCGGCCCGACATACGTCTTGAACATCAGGTTGAACTGCCGGGCTTCCGTCAGCAGGCTGCCGTTTTCCGGATTGTAGCGGGTGGAATTTTCCACAGCTTCGGTCCGTTCGCCCAGCAATTCCGGCTGGGCAATGCCGCGCTGCTGGTAAAACTGCCGGGCGACCTTGCGCGCGTATTCCGGGTGTTTGCCCGTTTCGATCAGGACAGCGTAAGGATCATCGCATTGCCTGCCCGCGCCGGCGGGGGAGGCGTCCCTGGCCCCGGCATAGTGATAAACCGTCCCGCTCTGGGGGTCTATCTGGTCGGCGCGGAAGCGTTTCTTGGTCAGCAAACAATCGGTCATGGGATCGGAAAACGTGGTGGCATGGCCGCTGGCCTCCCAGATTTTCGGGTGCATGATGATGGTGGCTTCCAGGCCGGCGACGTCGTCGCGCCAGCGGGTCATGGTTTGCCACCAAGCCTCCTTGATATTGCGTTTGAGTTCCGCGCCCAGCGGGCCGTAATCCCAAAAGCCGTTGATCCCGCCGTAAATCTCGGAGGATTGGAAAATGAAGCCGCGCCGTTTGCACAGCGCGACAATCCGTTCCATGAGATCATTCGATTTGGATTCCACCATAGGAGTCAAAGCTTTAAGCAAGGGGCGGCGGATGTCAAGGAATGTGGCGCCAATGCGGCGTCGAGGTGTGCGGGACAAAGAGGCCGGAAGTGAACCCGAAGGACTCGGAGCGCCGAGTTGCACTCGGCTTTGACCGGGCTTGACTGGGCTTGACTGGGCTTGACCGGCGGGCGAAAAACCGGCGGCGTGGCGATTCTTGACCACTTCCAAGAGCCGGGAGGCCGGAGCGAACGCGGCAATTGTTGCCATATCGAAGAGCCGGGAAGCCGGAGCGGAATGGAATGGTGGAGTGTTGGAGTGGTGGAGTGATCCCGATTCCGAATCGGGAATACTCCACCACTCCAGCACACCACCACTCCATTGGGTTCTTCCGGGAACAACGCCTTCGTTTCTCATGCTGGATATTTTACCATAGACTCTAACTCTTGTCAAGCCCCTTTGGGACACAAAAAAATGGAGCGGATGCGATTTTTTTCTTGATTTTGGGCCGCCATCGGGTTTATTGGTTGTCCGATCCAATAATTATGAAAGAGACTATTTCAACTAAATCGGTTAAATCCTCCAAATCCGCCAAATCCGCCGCGCCTGCCGCGCCTGCCGCGCCCGCCGCGCCCGCGGATTCCGCGAAGACGGCGGCGCAAACGTCAGCCGGCGAGGCGCGCGTGTTTGTGGCGAAATCCAAAGCGGCGGCGGAACGCTCCCTGGAATGCAGGATCATGGCGCGCCTGGCCAAGAAGCGGGTCAAGGAGGCGGTGCGCGAGTATGAGCAGGCGCGCGCCGCATGGCGGATCGCGCGCGGGGCGGCGAATGAGGCGCGCGTGGCGGCCCGCAAGGCGGTGAGAAGGGCCAACGCAGCGGCCTTGGCCCAGAGGAAGGCCGTCCTGGCCGCGCGCATCATGCTGGAACCGACCGGGAAACGGCTCCGAAGAACTTTCATCCGGGGCGTCGTGCCTCTCCCGGATACACTGAGCCGCCTGATTGCCAAGCCGGCGATGCCGGAGCAGGGCGGCGCTCCGGCCGCCACCCCCCCGGCGCAGGCGGGCAAATGAGCGGGCAATATGGTCGTCTGAAAGTGCGCCAGTATTGCGCCGCCTGTTTTTTCACCTGGGTAGGACGGGCGACTCGCCCGTCCCGCCGGGCCGCTGGCCCGGCGGAACGCGGAATGCGACTATTGGCAGCAGCGGTTCGTCAAGACTACAGTCCGTCGTTCTCCCTTCCGGTCGGCGAGTCGCCGACCGGGACAGGCGGGTCGCCTGTGCTACCCAACCCAAACTGAGGCGGACAACACCATCTCGTTGATATGGACGAACGCGCGCTCTGCAACTGGCTGGTGATCTTGTTGACCTGCGGGTTCTCCTTCGCGGGATTCCGCGACCGTCGTTTTGAGGAGCGGTTCATCTTTTGGCCGCAAGCCATTTTGGGCGGACGCCAGTATTACCGGCTTCTGACATCGGGTTTCCTGCACGCCAACGGAGCGCATTTGGGGATGAACATGCTCAGTTTGTATTTCTTTGGCCCGATGATAGAAGAGGTATGCGGGAAGGCGCAGTTTCTGCTCATTTATTTCGCCGCCATCGTGGGCGGCAACCTGCTGTCCCTCTGGGTCCATCGGCATCATGATTACCGGTCCTACGGGGCGTCGGGCGGTGTGTCGGGGATCATTTTGGCGAGCATCTTTTTGTTTCCAGGGGGCAGCATTTATTTTTTCATGGCGCCGATTCCCATTCCGAGCTGGCTGTACGCCGTCGGGTTTCTGGCCGCCTCGTTTTATGGAATGAAGAACCAGATCGGGAATGTCGGCCACGACGCGCATTTGGGGGGCGCGCTGGTGGGATTGTACACGGCAGCGGCGCTGCATCCGGACATCATCCCGGAAAGCCCGAGGCTGTTCGCGGCGATTTCGGCGGGAACGGTTTTGCTGTTGGTGTATCTGGGGAAAAAATCTCTGTTGCTGCCGGCGGGGGGCATTCCATTTCCCAAGTTCGGCAAGGCGGCGGGGCGCCCCGGCCCGCCGGAGCGGAAATGGACCGAGCGGGAGATTGACGACATCCTGGCGAAGATTTCGGAGAAGGGGATTGCGAGCCTGACGCCGGAGGAACACGCGGCGTTGCGCGAGACCGCTGACAAGTATAAAAGGCGCGCGGTTTCCGAAAAGCCAAAGTCGGGGCTGACGCTGTGACGGGGGTGGTGGAGTGATGGAGTGGTCGAGTGATGGAGCGGTGGGTTACTTTTGAAAGCGGCGCTGGCGCGCCGCACTCCAAAGCGGCCTCCCGGCCGCGTCCCCTGCGCGCGAAGCGCCGTGGAGTGCGGAACGCAGTTCAGATTGGTCAGACTCGATCCATCCCCGGAGAAGCCGCCGCCAATGAAGCTGGACGCCAAGACGTTGCTGGAGGTGACATTGCTGGCCAAGACGTTGCTGGTGGTGACAATGCTGGCCGTGACGTTGCTCGCGCTGACGTTGACGCCCAGGAGGCTGCTGGCCGTAACGTTGAGGGCTGAGATGCCCCGCGCGCCTGCTGCCGCGTCATCCCAGATTTGCAAGGCGGGCATGCCGCTGGCGCCCACCAAAGACAAAGTGCTTTCATAATTGCTAACACTCCCGACGAGGGTGTTCACGAAACCATTTTCAACATTCCAAGAAGATGTCCCGTAGGTTGGAAATGTCTGGGACAATGTCACAGAACCGCCGTTGACATTCAGGTTGTTGGCGGTGTTGGCCGCGGCGGCAAAAAGGGCATACGGCGCGGGCAACACCGGCACACAGGCACAAGCGTTTCACAGTCGCCGCCGCATTGCACGGTGATGTCCAGCCAGCGGGCGGCAGCGTTGAACGCGCCCGCGCCGAAGTCGAGGTTGACCGTGAAAAGGCCGTTAGCCAGCGTGGCGCTGTTGGTGATGGGGCCGCCAATTAGGCTGCCTGGCGAAGGTGGATTTCATGGGGTTCTTTGTCGCGCAAACGACCCGTGTTGACAAGGCAATTTGCTCGCAAATCGAGTGACTCTTTTTAGTTTGCCAAGTGCTTTAACAGCCCGTAGGATCGCACGCACAATATGAGCACTGAAACATTCAAAGACATTAAAAACATTCGCTACGAGGGGCCGAAATCCAAAAACCCGCTCGCATTCAAGCATTACAACCCGGCCGAATTGGTCGAAGGCAAGTCCATGCGCGAACACCTGCGCTTTTCCGTCGTCTATTGGCACACGTTCCGGGGCAACGGCTCGGACCCGTTCGGCGTGGGCACCATGCTCCGGCCCTGGGACGACGGCTCGAACTCCGTCGCAAACGCCCAGAACCGCGCCCGGGTGGCTATGGAGTTCATCGAGAAACTGGGCGCGCCCTACTTCGCCTTCCACGACCGCGATATTGCCCCGGAAGGAAACGATCTGGCGGAGACCAACCGGAATCTGGACGCGATAGTCCCGGTCCTCAAGGAGGAACAAAAGCGGACGGGCATCAAACTGCTGTGGGGCACGGCCAATCTGTTTTCCAATCCGCGTTACATGAGCGGCGCGGGGACCAGTCCCAACGCCGACGTGTTTGCCTTTGCCGCCGCGCAGGTGAAGAAGGCGCTGGAAATCACGCACGAACTCAAGGGCGAAGGCTACGTGTTCTGGGGCGGCCGGGAAGGCTATTCCACGCTGCTCAACACGGACATGAAGCGCGAACTGGAGCACATGGCCCGTTTGCTGCATCTGGCGGTGGATTACAAAAAGGAGATCGGTTTCAAGGGCCAGTTTTACATCGAGCCGAAACCGAAGGAGCCGACCAAGCATCAATACGATTTCGACGCCGCCGCCTGCCTGAATTTCCTGCGCGAATACGATTTGCTGCCGCACCTCAAGCTCAATATCGAAACCAACCACGCCACCCTCGCCGGCCACACCATGCAGCACGAACTGGAAGCCGCCGGCGCGGCCGGCAGCCTCGGCTCCATTGACGCCAACACCGGCGACGAGCTGCTCGGCTGGGACACCGACCAGTTTCCGACGAGCGTCTATCTGACCACTTACGTGATGCTCACGCTTTTGAAATTCGGCGGATTGAAGACCGGCGGCGTGAATTTCGACGCCAAGGTGCGCCGCGAGAGTTTCGAGCCGATGGACCTTTTCTACGCGCACATCGGCGGCATGGACGCCTTCGCGCGCGGGCTGAAGATCGCGGCGGCGATCCGCAAGGACGGACGCCTGGCGGAGTTTGTCAAGCAGCGTTACGCCTCGTGGGATGCCGGCATCGGCGCGAAAATCGAGTCCGGCAAGGCCACCATGAAGGAACTGGAGGCTTATATCCTCAAGAAGGGCGAAGCCGCCGCCAACAGCAGCGGCCGGCAGGAGTTCCTGGAAAACCTGATCAACGAGTTTATCTGAGGTCCGGCCCCAGTGTCAGACCGAGATGCCATGAAGCGGGAAACCGGCTCCATTGAGCCTTGCGCGCCGCGGGATTCCGCGCTGGCGGCGCTGCCGGCCGAGGCGCGGGAGCGGGGCCGGGAGTTGTCGCTGCTGGGAGTCAAGTATGTGCGGCTGAAGACGGAGGACGGGGGAGATTTGTACTTGACTCAATTCGGCCTGCCCTTTTGGCGCAACCTCCTGCCGGAAAACTGGTACGCGCGGGAGTGGTTCGTGGCCAACCGGGAGCGGCTGGAAGGCACGAGCACGATTTACAAGGTGCCCACCCGCCAGGTCAACGGCAGGACGCTGAACCTCGTTGTCAAGTGGTCGCGTGTCGGCGAAGACGTGCCGCTGGACACGCTCACGGTCAATCGGTTTATCCACGCCGAATTCAACAGTCCGTTCGAGGAGTTCTCGCTGCTGATGGAACTGCGCAAGGGCGAAACCGGCCCGCCGGGGATTCACATCCGCACCCAGAAGCCGCTGGCCGTTTATGTGCCCAGCGAGCGGCTGCAGCTCTGGCAGACCGGGCGCTCCGAGTCCATCCTCCGGGCCAAGCTGGCCCGGCATTCCGAGGTCGAGATTGACATCCTCCGGCAATACGTCGTCCTCTACGGCTGGATCAAGGGGCTGAACGCGGTGGAGATGGCGCTGCGGTTCCCCTTCTCGGAGCGGGCGCGCTCGGAGTTCGTGGCCGCCGCGACGAGCCTGGCCACGCACGAGTTGTTGCAGAAGGGTTATCGTGTGATTGACATGAAGCCGGCGCATATCATATTGAGGCCGGGCGCCCGGCAGCCGCTCTTGCGCGACCGCCACGGGCAGTTCGCCTACGCCATCGTGGATTACGAGTTGCTGGAGCGCACGCCGGAACACGAGCAGGCGGTCCGCGCTTCCAACCGGCAGCTTTACCTCCAACACATGGCCCGGCGGTTTGAAGCCGATGCCGCCGGACCGATGCCGGCGCACTTGCGCGCCACCAACCTGCTGGGGGTGGATTATGTCTTCGGCCGCGCGGAAAGCACCGGCGGCCTCCTCTGGGTCGTCGGCAAGGACCCGGACCTGTTCAATTACTTCCTCCCGGAACGCTGGCGGCGGACGCCCAAGAAACGGCTCTCTTCGCACAACCAGGTTTTCCACACACGCACCAAGGACGACATCAACCTGGTCTGGAGGGTGTCGCGCATGGGCGAATCGCCCTGGCTTGCCAGCCACAAGGCCAACCAGAAACCGGCGCGGGAGCACGGCTTCAACAGCCCGTTCGAGGAATTCGCGTTCGCCCTGCAACTGGCACGGAGCGGCGCGCGAGCGATCTACCCGCGCGCAATTTATATGACAGGCAGCAAGCGCGATCCCGGACGCAAAGTCATGGACGAGCGCCGGTGCGCCGCGCTGGCCCGCCTGCGCACGCCGGACGGCGAGCCGGCGGTCCGCAACGATTGCGATTACATCACCATCTGGGGCTTTTGGAACGGACCGGACCAGCTCTTGGCGGAGCACGACGGCCGCCATTATTCGTCCATCAACGCCCGGCGCGCGGCAGCCAACCACTATATCACCCAGGAAAGGATGGCCGAGTTGGTGCAATCGAAGGCGAACAAGCTGGCGCGCTGCGGCCTGGAGGACCTCAACCTCAAGCCCGACCATCTCCTCATCTCCTTTGATTCCGAGCAGAACCTGGTGCTGGACACCTTCGGCAAACCCGAAGTGCGCCTCTGCAATTTCGAGCTGGTCCGCCAAAAGGAAGCGCCCGCGGGCTGAGGAGCCAATGGTCAATAACAAATTTCCAGCAGCCAATTGTCAATCCAATAAACAGGTCCCGGAGCGATGGAGTCAATTGCCAACGGTGGCGGCGCCCAAGTAACTGTTGATCGTCATCGGTTTGCTCAGTGTCAGTCCCGCGCTGACTGTGTACTGGCCCGTCTTCAGCCAGAGTACCCCGCCGCTGGCGACGCCCGACTGGCCGTTGGCAAAAGTATTGTACGGGGTCTGCAAGTCGCCATTGCCATTGCTGGCCGCCCCGGCGTTCGCATAAGCATAGTCGTCGGGGACGGAGTAAGGCAGGGAACCGTTAAGCGGGTTATCGCCGTCCGGGACTACATCCGTCACGTCATACCAGCCGTCACTGCCACCGCCCCAACCCATGTTAAAATAGAAATAAGGCGCAACGGCGGTGCGATAACCGCAGGCTACGAAACAGTGATCCGCGGTGCCGACGACGACCGGCACGCCGCATCGAATGCAATTCGTCAGGCCCGGCGTGATATCCGATGTAGATTCCGAGTTGATGACGTAGGTGCCCCGATAGCGGAAGTAGTTATTCATGTCGGGGGAGGGATCCTGCCCATAGCTCCAGGCGCCCGACGCGGAAATCCCGTAACTCATGTTGACCGCCACCCCGCAGTCATACATCAGGTTCGCCACATTCCCATTGTCGGCCGTGAGGTCATTGGTGGGCATATCGGACCAGTTGTAAGTCTGGTCCGAAAAGTTGACCGATTCAGTGAAAGTCTTCAAGGTGCCGGACGCATTCGTCAACTGATCGGTATAAGAATTCGCGCCATTGCCGGTCGGGGGCCATTGGAAATAACGAAATTCGATGGCCAGCGCGGTGGCGACGCATCCCGTGAACACATCAATGCCCCCGTTGTTGGCCACACAAACGTTGTTGTAATAATTGCCCTGGTTCCACAACGCGGTGGGCAACATCACATAGATGCCGCTGTCCTCCGGAGCCGGCCTCGGCCCGCCGTTGCCCGAAGACCCGCCCAACCCTGTTGGCCGGGCAATGCCGGCTTTGACCAGCTCCCGCATTCGAATCCAATTGGTGTGTGTGACGGATGCGCCCGCAGCCGCCGAACGCGCCTGCTCGACCGCCGCCACCACACAACGCCCCAGATAATAGCTGATGTAGTTTTTCCTCGGACCGTCATTCCATCGGAATGTGCCGGTCGCGTTGAACACCAACACCGGCTGCAAGGCATCGTCGCCCGAGACAACAACGAAACCGGACGGTTGGAAGGCGAGCACGTATGCAGCCACCTGGTCGCCTGCCTTGCGAGCGGGTTGCCAGTCGTCGCGTCCCAGAACGTAAGAAACGTCGTGCTTGTTCTTCGTGGCGATCCGCTCTTGCTTTTCAGCCGCCGGCAACGCGGTGGTTGCCGCATTGACTTCCGCGGCATACCACCACTCGGCCAAGCTGACGGCCTCCGTCTCGCTAACGGGTGCGCCGCACGAGGAACGGCCAGGCAGCAGCGCCCAGACAACGATTAACGCGGATGCGAAACATGAGGGTTTCATAAAATGCCAATTGTGGGGAGTTTATTGCAATGTGACCAGGACCAGCACCATGCCCCGGCCTTGTTTCAAGCCGCTCATTGCCTTGCCCAGGATCGCGCCCTGCGCCTGGGCGTGATCGCTGACTTTCATGGCGTGGCCGGGCGTGTCCGAGGTGGTCAATAAATCGCCCGGCTTGATGGCGCCGTTGGCCGCGTCGGCCAGCACATAGACCCGCCCTGTGAGGGCCACATTCTTGCCGCCTTCGAGCAAGCCCTGCTGCTGCATCTGGATGCCGGGATTAATTCCGTTGGCGCCGCTGATAACGCCGGCCACGCGGGTATCGTAAGCCTGGGTACACACCTTCAACTGCCCCGCATTCTCCTCGTCAATCACCATCACCGAGCCTTGCGGAACGTTATCGTTGCCCGAAGAGATCCGGAAAGGTTCGGCCAGGTCCGAGCCGCCTCGGATCGTCAGGGTCGCGGTGGAAAGATTGTTGCTCACCCAGACATTGCCTGTCCAGTCCCAACTCAAACTAACCGAAGTCGGTCCGCCGCTGCCCAGCGCTCCTCCATCGAAACCGTAAAGAAATGGGCCTGCTCCGGTGGGGACACCAATCAGCCCTGAGGTGAGATATTCCAGCCCGTTGTTCGTATCGCTTCCGTCCAATGCAATCACGCCATTTATGTACGTCTGCGCGCCGGTAAGGTATGTCGTGGTCCCATTAATGTAAGTCGTGTTCGGGCTTTCGCCGATGCGAATGGTGTTGTTATCGGCCGTAGAGCCGTAGTTGCCAATGTAAATGTTGTTGGTGCCGGCCTCGAGGAAGTACCCGGCGTAAATACCGAGTCCGATGTTGCCAACACCGTTGGTCAAGTTATAAAGCGAATAAGCGCCGATGCCTGTGTTGTACTGGCCGGCGGTCATCGCCGGCATCGCATAAGTTCCCACGGCCGTGTTCAGGTCGTTGAGAGAGTCGGAGTCAAGGTCTTGGAGCGCATTAACCCCAACTGCCACGTTGTCGAAGCCGCTGGTATTGTTTTGCAGCGACTGATAGCCCACCGCCGTGTTGTTATAGCCGCTTTCATCGTCGGTCAGCGCATAAGCTCCATCCGCGGTGTTGCCGTTGGCTGTCAGGTCGCCAGGGACGGTATATGCGGAAAGCGCATAAGCGCCGGTTCCCGTGTTGTTGTTGCCAGTCGTGTTGTAGTTCAGCGCGTAAGCGCCGAAGGCCGCATTGTTGCTGCCGGTCGAGTTGAACTCCAGCGCGCCAAACCCCTGGGCCGTGTTGTCTGAGCCGCTCGTGGTGAAGTCAAGCGCGGCATAACCGGTCCCCGTATTGCGGCTCCCGGACAGCCCCGAATTGCCGGCATATTGTCCGGCAAAGAAATTCGCCGTTCCAGGATCACTCAGCAGGGCGACTGTGGCCGGCAATTGGGCCAGCGGGATGGTGCCTTCCGTCACTAGCGAGCCGTTGAGATTGCTCAAGCCGATGCCGTTGCCGATGATCGCGCCGGCGATGTAGGCATTGGAAATAACTCCCGGCGTGCCCAGGCGCATGGTGTAGGACTCGCCGGCGACGCCGATGTGGCCGATGTCAATGTTGCTGCTTTCGTTCCCGGTGTAAGCGGACCCCGCCAGATAGCCCAGCGCGATGTTGTTGGAGCCGCCGGCGCCATTTTCCCCAAGCTGCTGAAGCGCCGAGTAGCCATCGGCCAGGTTGTTGTTGCCGATCCTGTTGTACTCAAGCGCGAACGCGCCGTTGGCCGTGTTCTGCCAGCCGTTCGTATTCAAGTAAAGCGCGAAGGTGCCGCTGGCCGTGTTGTAATTGCCCGTCGTGTTGTCAATAAGGGCGTCCGCCCCGTTGGCGGTGTTGTAACTCCCGTTGTTCAAGTAAAGCGCGAGCGCGCCGCTGGCCGTGTTGTAGCCGCCATTGGTGTTAAAGGCAAGGGCGTACACGCCGTCGGCCGTGTTGAAGTAGCCGTTGGTGTTGTCCTCAAGGGCGTACGCGCCGCTGGCCGTGTTATAGTAGCCGGCCGTGTTGTAGTACAGGGCGTACGCCCCGTTGGCCGTGTTATAGAAGCCGGTCGTGTTATCCCCAAGCGTGCCAGCCCCCACGGCGGTATTTTCCCCGGAGTTGACCATGTTCAACGCGCCACTGAGCGTGATCGTGCCGGCGCTGAAGTTGCCGCTGCCGTCCCGCTTGACGATCAGGTTCGGTGTGGCGGCGCTCGTCGCCGTGTCGCCCAGGGTCACCGCGCCGCCCGCCGTGGCGGCCGTGATGTCCGCGTTGCCGGCGACCGACAGAACGCCGGTGTTGTTCAACGTCGTCGAACCGCCCAGGGCCACGCCGCCCCCGCCGCTCAAACCGGTTCCGGCGTTGACGGTTATGGAATTGTTGGCCAGTTGGCTGTTGGCCACAGCGCCGCTCAATTGGACGGCGGGCAAAGTGCCGGAAAGATTGCTGGAGGCATTGGCGAACGCCGCATAAGGCACGGGCAGGAGCGGCTGGAGCGGGCTTAGGGCGGCGTAGCTGCCAACGCCGTTGCTGCGCACGCTCATGGCCAGCCAGATGGCGTTGCCGTTAAATACGGCCCCAAAGTTGAGGGTGGCGCTGAACAGGCCGTTGGTCACGCCGAGGCCGGTCTGGGTGATCGTGCCCAACCCAAGCGGCGAGCCGGTGCCCGCCTCATTCGGGTACAAGGAGAACTCGAAGTCGTAGAATCCGTTGGCCGGGACGCCGTTGGTGTCCAACTTGCCTTGATAGTTGAACGCCGAGCCTTGCGCGGCGGCATGGCTGGCACCCGCCAGGACTGCCAGCGCCAGGAGCAAACCAACATTGCATATTTTGATGTTCTTCATAAAAATAATTAATACTGCGACGGCGAAAAAACAGCCTTCGGACTGTCAAGACTTTCCCAGCCAAGTTTTCTTCAGTTGCGATTAAGTTCCTGGATTATTTGCCGGACAAGAACCACCTTAGCTCTTCCTCGCCGGGTTGTCAATCCACCATTTTTGTGATTCCACTGACAATTTATGATTAGTCTAGGGATTGTAGAGGCGGAAGAACATATTCCCCGCGGGTGCCGTGAGGGTGATGCTGTTGGTGCCGTTGGCGGTGGTGACGGTGTGGCCGCTGGCCGCCCAGGCGGCCGATTCGGCGGCATTGCTGTTTTGCTGCAAGGTGCAAGCCGCCGTGTTGGGCCAGGAGATGGTGACGGTGTTGCCGGAATGCGTGATGCTCAGGTCCGGCAACCCGGGCGTCTGCACCACGGAAATGAGGCTCCAGAATCCGCCGGTCAGCGAGTAAGCGCCGCCGGCCATCGCCACGCCCGCATCCGGCTGGCCGATGGTGCCGGTGACGGTATATTGGCCGTTGCTGCTGGCGCCGCCGCCCCCGGCGATCTTATGCCAGTCAATCGAGTAAGTCTGCGCGAAGGCGAGCGATGGGATCAGCAAACCGATAAGAATAAATAATCTTTTCATAAGGGCCTCAGTCATTTTCCAAGAGAGTTTGCACCGCTTGTTTCAATTCGTCAAGCTCTTTTTCGAGCTCACGGCGGCGCGGCCGGGAGGCCGCCTTGGAGTGCGCGCGCGCCAGCGCGGCTTTCCCCACAATGGCCTCCAATTCAGGAGCAAAGCGGAACTGCGTTCCGCACTCCAAGACCGGCCTACTTCCGGTCCTCCGGCGCAACGTAGTGGCTATGCGTCGGCCCGATATAGACTTGCCGGGGCCGGGAAATCCGCTTCCGGCGCGCGTCCATGATTTCCTTGAAATTGGCGATCCATCCCGGCATCCGCCCGATGGCGAACATGACCGTGAACATCTGGGTTGGAATCCCAATCGCGCGCATCATGATCCCGCTGTAAAAATCCACGTTCGGATACAACTTGCGCTCCAGGAAGTAGGAATCATGCAGCGCCGCCTCCTCCAGCTTGCGCGCGATGTCCAGCAGCGGGTCTTCCCGGTGCAGGGTGTGCAGCAGCGAGTCGCAAGCCTCTTTGATGATCTTGGCCCGCGGATCGTAATTCTTATAGACCCGGTGCCCGAATCCCATCAGCCGCTTCCCGCTGTCCTTGTCCTTGGCCGCCTCGATGAACTTCCGGCCGTCGTCGCCGGTGCGGTGGATTTCCTCCAGCATGGCGATCACCGCCTGGTTGGCCCCGCCGTGCAGCGGCCCCCACAGCGCGCACACACCCGCCGCCGCGCTGGCGAACAAATTCGCCTCGCTCGACGCCACCATCCGCACCGTCGCCGTCGAGCAATTCTGCTCGTGGTCGGCGTGCAGCAGAAAAATCAAGTCCAGCCCCTTCACCACTTCCGGCTTCATTTCATAAGTGTCGTAAGGGTCCGAAAACATCATGTGCAGAAAGTTCGCCGTGTACTTGTAGCTGGGCTTCGGATAGATGAACGGCAGCCCGCGCGATTTCCGGTACGAAAAGGCCGCGATGGTCCGCACCTGCGAGATCAGCCGCGCCGCCTGAATATCGAATCGCTCCGACTTCGGCGGCCCCATCAGCCCCGGATAAAAACAACTGCTCGCGTTGATCATCGCCGAGAGCATCGCCATCGGGTGCGCGGAGGGGGGGAACCCCTCGAAATGATATTTCATTCCCTCGTGCAAATTCTCGTTTTCTGTCAACAACTCCGAGAACCGCGTCTTCTCCGCCCGCCCCGGCAGCCTTCCGTAAATGATCAAATACGCCGTTTCCACAAACGTGGACTTCTGCGCCAGCTCCTCAATCGGGATGCCGCGATAGCGCAATATCCCCTTCTCCCCGTCAATAAACGTCACCGCGCTGCTGCACGAACCCGTGTTCGCGTAGCCGTCATCCAGCGTGATATAGCCCGTCGTGTCCCGCAACGTCGAAATATCCACCGCCTTCTCCCCTTCGCTCCCCGTCACGATCGGCAGCTCGAACGTCCGGCCATCCAATTGCAATTGCGCTTTCTGGTTTGTATCCATTTCATTAACTTTACACCCCTCCCCGCGATTTTCCACCGATTTTTTCTGAAAAAGATCGCCGCGCCGCGCTTCCCCGCCTTTTGGGGGTTCCTCCTAATCTTACTCCTAATCTTAATCCTAATCTCTTCTCCCCCAACAGGTTTGAGATTAAGATTAGGATTAAGATTAGGATTAGGAAACAAGCCCCGCGCACTAACTTACCCCAAAATTTGACAAACCGCCCCCGAAGCGTAAATTATGAACCATGAAGACTGGCTTTTCTATTGCGGGCCTGCGCGCGACTGCGTGGGCGTCAGCGACATTCCTTTCCCTCACTTTGGCGGCCGAAGCAAAGGCGCAGAGCCGCGTCCTGGTGACGCCATTAGCCGCTGTGCAGGGCGGGACGATCGCCAATCCCAACACCACGGCGGGAATGCTCCAGGAGGCTTACGGATTGCTCGCCACCGCCGATCACGATTACAAGGGACATCGCGCCCAGGCTATGAAACACGTCGAAGCCGCCGCCAAACTCCTGGGCGTAAAACTGCATGGCGACGGAAAAGTGCGCGAACCGCAGGTCAATTCCGACGCCCAGCTTCGCAGCGCGCAAGCCTTGCTCGCGCAGGCCGCCAGCGGTTTGACCGGACGCGTCCTGACGCACCTCCAACAGGCTGTCAGGCAACTGAACGTCGCGCTCGCCATTCGCTGACCCGGCTATTTCACAGTTCCGCTTTCGGAGCGCCGATTTTCAATCGGCTTTCAGCGTCATCACGATCCCAAAGCCGACTGCAAGTCGGCGCTCCGGAGTGCAGGCATTTCGTGCGGGGCGTGAAATATCCGGGCTGACGGCGCTACTTTTCCCCGGCCCGAGCGGCGGGCGGCGCGGGGCCGGGCTTCGCGGCGCCGTTCGAGCCGCCGGATTTCCCGGCTGCGCTGTCCGTTGAAGTTCCCGGTTTGGATTCCGTCTTGGCGGGCGTTTGCGCCGCCAGGTCCTTCTTGGCCGCGGCCTTGTAATTCTCACTGCGATAATCGGTTTCGTAAAAGCCGCTTCCCTTGAAGATCAGCCCCCCGCCCAGGCCGATGCGGCGCGTGACCTTCCCCTTGCCCCACGGCTTTCGCGGGCAGAGGTCGCGCGGGCAGACAGTCAGGGCTTTTGCCTTGATGGACTGCATTTTCTCAAAGGCGTGTCCGCACTTGGAGCAGATATATTCGTAAGTCGGCATAGACGCGCCCCAGCATACCGCAACCGCCCGATTCTTAAAGAAGGAACTTTGCGACGTAGCGGCTTTCGGCAGAAAGCCGCTGAAATCCATTCCCCATCGGGTTATCGCGCTGACCGCCGCCAGCAAACCTCACCGGCATAAGAAGATGGCGGCGGATTGCCATCCGCCGCTACGCCGTGCGGCTTGAATCCAACTCGCTTCTCCGGTTCCAGGCAACAATCCCGGCGAAAAGTCCATAAGCCACGGCCACAGCCACGTTGAACCCAATCACTTCCGCCGGCGAGGCCGCGCTTGCAATGTCCGAACTCGCATGCGCCTGGTATTGATGGACATTGAAAATAACCAGATTCATCAAGCCGAACACTATCGGAGCCTGCGTGACCGGGCAGGTTCGCAGCGACCAGTAACGCGGACGCTTTCGCCAACTGCGGAAGCTCAGGAACACCATCCCCGCGGCGAATACGCCAACACCCAAATTTTGTCTAACGGCGGAGACCAAATCCTGCTTCTGCAATGAGTGGAAAAACAGGAACGCGTACAAGCCCAACACGAACGCCATGAGTTTCAACCATCTGAAGCCGGACGTTGATTTGCTCCCGGCCGCTTGCGCCGCCGCATCCGTTTCTTCCCTGGGCAATTTCCATTCCGCTTCGTCAAAAGTCCCGTCCTCGATCTGGATTTGCTTCCGGCGCTGACTTCCGAAAATGAGGCCGGCCACTCCGAGAACAATGCAGCCGAAAATGAACGCCGAGCCCAATATCTCCCGGGCGAAAGGGGTGAGCGTCAAACCAAATTTGACCCGCCCAAAATAATACGCCAAAAAAAGCAGCGCCACCGCCAACATGCGCGCCCCGTGCGTCTGCTGGAAAAACCGCCGCTCGCGCGGTGATTTTGTCTCGTCGGCTTGCGCCCGCCAACTGAGGAATGCGCCGCCCAGCACCGCCAGCAAGCCGCCCAGCGAACTGAGCATCGCCCCGCTTATGGCTGCCGCAACCCCTTTGGCAATGGCCGCCCCCGCGCCGGCCGCTTTGGCCGTGGCCGCCTCCGCCGGCAGCGCCGACAGCACGCCCAGCGTGAACTTCCGGTCCGGCGACGTTTTCTCCAGCGTGCCTTCGACAAATCCGACAACCTCCCCGTGCAACAGCCTCCGCCCGCGCGCCAGCCGCTGCCGGACCGCCTCCTCGGACAATTCCAACGCCAGCGCCACCTGCGCCATGGACCGGCGTTCGCGATAAAACAAAATCAGCGGTTCGCGATACGTTTCCGGGATCCGCTCCAGCGACCGCCACAAAATCCCCTCCTCCTCCCGGCTGATCGCCTGCTCCAGCGGATGCCCTTCCCGCGCCGGCAAGTCCCCCAGAACTTCCAGAGGCGCCGCCCCATCCAGCGGTTCGCGCTCCTGCCCGCGCCGAATCCGGCGGCTCAGGTTCCTCACAATGCCGCAAAGCCAGGCGCGCAATTTCGCCGGCTCGCGCAATTGGGAAAGCTGCTTCCACGCCGTCAGAAACGTCTCCTGCGCCAAATCCTCGCTTTGCGTCAAATTGCCCGTCGAACTGTAAGCCAGCGAACAAACCAGCGATTGGTATCGCGCCACAATCTGGCCAAACGCATCCCGGCTGCCGCGCAGACTGTGCGCCACAAGCTCCGAGTCGCTGGATTCCGCCGCCGCCTTCATTTCGCTGCTCATCATATCACCGCATAAGTGCCAAAAAAGCCGAACCTGTGACAGTCCGCCTTTTTCCATTGACAATCGGGCCTTAAGTTCTAATATGGCTTACGTGAAGAGGGCGCATGATATGGAACGCCGGCGTTTCGCCGGCTTTCGGGCACCATTTGCCGGGAGCAAAGCGGCGGCCACCTGCTGCATGTGGGTAGCACGGGCGACTCGCCCGCGCCGCCGGGCCACTGGCCCGGCGGAATCCCTCATTCAACCTTCGGCAAGAGGGTTCCACGACGTTTTCAGTGGATCTGACCGCGCGGCGGCGAATCCGGGGGAGCGCGTGCGTCCCGCACGCGGTGTTCGGCGTCCCGCCAAACACTTTCCCGCCTGCTTTCCGTCGCCTGCCAACCACAGTCCGTCACTCCCGGTTCCGCTCGGCGAGTCGCCGACCGTCACAGGTCCCGATGGAATCGGGATGCTACCCGCCGAGGCGGGGCACAGACATGAAATATCAGGCTTAATCCCCGCCCAAACCCGATTCAACTGTATCGTTACAGAAATCAAAGAATTAAGCCTAATAAAGCTCAATTAAGGTTAATTAAGGTTAATTAAGCCTGATTTCGCAAAAATAAACCATGACGCCTAATGACAATATCCGGCTCCCGGCCCAATCCAAATCCAGGCCACGCCTGTGCCGAATTGCGCTGGCGCTCTGGCTTGGCGTGGCCGCCGCCCACAGCCAGACCAACACCAGCCTCCCCGCCGGCGTGGAGTTGCGAAATTACACCGGATGGGTCAATTGCCTCTTCCTCAACGCCACCGAAATACCCGTGCAGGCCGTGGTCGTCCCGGCGGCGGGGGGGCGGCTCGTTCATTATAGCTTGAACGGGACCAACATCCTGCTCGAAAACTCCGCCAGCCAGGGCGCGACGCTCGGCCTGAAAAACGAGAACCTCTTCTTCGGCGGCTACCAATGCGACGCCGCCGCCGGCGGGCGGGACCTGCCGGACCACTGGCAGCTCTCCGAAGGCCCGCAGCGATGGCAGGCCAACGCCGATTTTTCCGTCAAACTCTTCAGCGCGCCCGATCCCCGCCTCGGCGTCGCGCTCGACAAGCAATTCGTGCTGGCGGGCGACACCGGCGAACTGGGCCTGACCCAATGGATGCGCAACATCTCCGACCATCCAGTCAAGTATTGCCTGGCCGACCGCACCTTATGCAAGGCCGGCGGGTTTGTCCTCCTTCCGCTCAACAAGAAAAGCCGCTTCAAAGCCGGCTGGGCGCGCGCTCGCGAAGCCGGCGGCAAACTCTACTACGACGGCGACCGCCCCGTCTCGGCGGACGTCAGCGTGCTGGGCGGCGTGCTGGTTGCCCAAACGGGCGGCGACGCCACCCGGCTGGGCGCGGACAGCGACGGGGAATGGATCGCCTACGCGCGCGGCAGGCTCCTCTTTGTCAAGTACTATTTGTATTCCGCCGCGGGCGATTACGGCCAGGCGGGCATCTCCGTCGAAGTCTATTTCGACCGCCGTGTCACCGAGTTGAATCCCTTCAGCCCCGAAATCAGCCTACCCCCCAACACCAGTTTCATCTTCCCCGAAAAGTGGGCCTTAATCCCGCTCGACAAGGAAGTCACCACCCCCGAAGAAGCCCGCAGACTGGTCCAGAAAATCCCGCCGCCGCCCTTCGGCGGGGCCAATACACGATGAGAGAGATTTGAAGGAATAACTTATGAAAAAGGCGCACATAGTTCAAACCGTCCAATGCTTTTCCATGGCCGTTCTTTCGGCTCACGCGCAAAGCACATTCCAAGATCCCAACTTCGAATCGGCTAATGTACCAATAGTGCCATACGGCCAATACGGAGAAGAAGCCACGACGGCTTCCGCATTGCCCGGATGGAACGCTTCAATCGGCGGCGTAGCCGTGACACAGGTTATTCTAAACGCTTACTCGGGCGGAATGGCAAGCATTGACCTCTTTGGGCCTGGCTGGATTTACGCGAATCCAGGTATAATTGACGGAAACTATACTGTCTATCTGCAAGCGTTTGGCGCAGGCCAAGGCAATGTCTCGATTTGGCAAAACGGCACGATTCCTGGCAATGCAGAGTCACTTCAATTTGAGGCTTGGGGTTTTGATCCCGCCAGCGCGCTTTCGGTTTCCTTTGCAGGCAACAGTTTGTCACCGGTTTTGCTTTCGTCCGGCCAAGACCCGTCTGGACAAGATGACGATGTGTATGGGGCTGACATAGCCCCTTATTCGGGCCAAACCGGGACACTTGAATTTACTGCTGTGGTCAATGGACTTGGGGAAAGCGCCACCGAACTTGATGACATCACCTTTTGCCCAACCTCCGTGCCGGAGCCAAACACGCTGGCGCTCCTGGTCATGGGCGGGCTGGCGCTGGCCGCGCGCCGCCGGCGGAGGAAGGATTCATGAAGACCAAAAAACAAGAGATGAAAGACGAGAGGCAAGAGCAGAGTGAAGGGCAATCCGCAATCCGCAATCCGCAATCCGCAATCATAGAGGTTTCCGGGCTGACGAAGGCCTTTCGCACTTACAAGAAGGAGCCGGGCTTTGGCGGCGCGGTGCGCGGTCTCTTGCATCGCAAATACGAACAAACCGTCGCGGTCAACGACGTCCGCTTCTCTATCAAGGAGGTCATCCGCCCGATCTTCGCGCGATGAGACGTCTTGTGGAAACCACCTCTCCCCGGCCCTCTCCTCCACAGGTTTGTGGAGGCGAGGGAGAAGAAGCCCGCGGCACGGGAGCCGCCTCAAGGCAGGGTTGGAACGGGCGTGCCGGGTTGCGCTTCCAATTCCACCGAGGCGTCTTTCAAGCCGTCGGCCTTCGCTGTAAGTTTGAAGTGTCAATAGCGAAGCCCGGCATCTCCGGAGGTGTGGCGAATCATGCCAGGCATGATGGCGGGCGTTGCGTCAGACGCGGGTGTCGGCGGCGGCAGCAGTTCGCCGTTGTTTTGTGCGGCGCAGAGGGCCTGGATTTCCGCCGGCGAAAGGGCGCGGTTGTAGATGGCCGCCTGGTCAATCAGGCCTTTGAAATATCGGTTCCCGAAGCACTCCGGGCAGATAGTCCGGCCGTCCTCCGAGCCGATTGTCAAGAAACTTTTCGGCAGCATCGGCAGGATGGTTCCCGTCTCCCGCATGGGATTTCCCCACGGCCGGCCATCCACATAAAGCTGGAGTTTCGCGCCGTCGTAAGTGGCGGCGATGTGGCGCCATTGGCCCGGAGTGACGGGGGCGCCGCCGCCATTGGCTTGAGAGATGTGGGTGAAATGCACCGCGGTGGCGATGCCGCTGGAACTGATCGGCTGATTGGCGGTGGTGCGGACGGCGAAATTGACGCCCCATCTGCCGTTCTGGGCGTCTATTTCGACAATGTAGAAATCGGATGCCACCAGGCCCTGAACTGTGGTCATCGGATTATCCGCGGCGGCTTTCATCCAGAAGGCAATGGTGATCTGATCGCTGAAGTTGAGATTGGGCGACTGCGGTATCTTCATGTAACTGTTGACGCCATCGAAACTGAAGGCTTGGCCGATCATGCCATCCGCGCAGGTCGCATTGCCACACAACGTCGCGGTGTTCCCCCCCGCCGGATCGTAGCCGCCGCCGTCGCCGGACCACAACGACACCAGGCCCGGGGGCCACGGTCCGGACCGGCCCGCCGCGGAGACTTTGACGCTCCGAATCAACTTCACCGGCAACTCGGATTTGCCAAAGCTGGTTTCCACCCGCACGGAGGGCGTTGCAAACTGGACTTCATACACATCGCCGTTGGTCGCCGTCAATCGCGCCATGTCGGTATTGGTTCCCGCATACTCAATCGAA
>Ga0181530_10000832_pt1 | contig 39829 bp, 37 predicted proteins | sample PEATcosm2014_Bin_42_FD_119769 | JGI IMG/M metagenome (GOLD analysis project Ga0181530, IMG submission 119769) | Peatland microbial communities from MTU Mesocosm Facility, Houghton, MI, USA - PEATcosm2014_Bin10_60_metaG | ecosystem: Environmental > Terrestrial > Soil > Wetlands > Peat | place...
AATGTTGGTAATAGCGGCGAACGGATTCGGGCAGCAGCTTAACATCGTTAACTTCGACTTCGGGGCCGTCCCCGTCATGTGTGGTGGGGGCATCGGTCTCGGCTACCAGGGTCCTGGATATCGCTGTGCATGGCCAGAACCCACACAAAATTTCGAAGCGAGTCCTGGATTCGGATGGACGATGAATTTAGGTGTGGCGGCCAGGGCGGGCGGAGGTTCCGGCCTCACCTTACCCAACACTACATTCGAGCCGCCGCCTTTCAACGGTCTACCCTTCACTCAGGCAGCCTTCTTGCAAGATTATGGCGTCACTGTTTCACAATCGATTGCAGGCTTCACTGCTGGAAACTACACGCTCGGCTTTTACCTGGGATCGCGTTATTACAGCGGACCATGGGACGGCAACCAGACCGTTGAGGCATTGATCGACGGCAACGTGATCGGCACCTGGGTGCTCGTCAGCTTTACTCCCTTCACTTGGCAGACCGTTCCTTTCACGGTCACGACCGACGGTAGCCATACGCTGGAATTCAAAGGAATGAACCTAGGCGATCACACGGCGTTTTTCTGTTACGTCACCATCACCCCCATGGAACGCTAGTCCGTTTGGTTCTTTAATAAAAACGTCACGGCCGCAGCTCCTGCTGCGTCCGCTACCAGCCAGCGCGAATCCTCCTGATTCTAAGTCAAATACCTCGTCTACCACTTTGTCGGCATGGGCAACCGGCCCAACTTGCGGTAAAACACATTGAGCGTCCCACCAAGTCGAACGATTAAGGCATTTTTGCGTCGATGTATGACCAGGCAATAACAAACGGCACTTCGCGGACAGGTTTCGAGCAGCAAGTGGAAGCAACGGTGAGCTGGATGAGGGCCCTGGGTCCGAAGACTGTGTTGTGTGTTGATGATGAGAAGATCGGTCTGCGGGTGCGCAAGATCCTGCTGGAGAGCCACGGCTTCAAAGTGCTGACCGCCAGCAGCGGACAGCAAGGCCTCTCGCTCTTCGATGAGAATCGGGTCGATCTGGTGGTGCTCGACTACTACATGCCCGGCTTGAACGGCGGGCAGGTGGCGGCCGAGCTGCGCCGCCGCCGCCCCGGCGTTCCCATCATCTTCCTGTCTGCGTATTTTTCTCTTCCGGCCGCCGATCTCGAGCTGGCCAATGCCTTCATCACCAAGGGCGATCCGCCCGACGTCCTCATCGACAAGATTTTGCAGTTGGTGTGAAGCCGGCGACTCACGCCTGCGGCACAATCACCTTTATCTTGCCATCTGCGAAGTCTCACCTCGCCCGCAGCAGCAGAATCGGCACACTGATGCTGTGCCGCACTTGCGTGGCCGTAGTGCCCAGAAATATGTCGGCAAGGAAGCGGTGTCCGTGGGTGCTCATGGCGACCAGGTCGCAGCCCTTTTGCTGCACCCACTTGATGATCTCTTTGGCGGGATCGCCGTAGGCCAACTCGGCCTCGGCAGCGATTCCGGCGCGCTGAAATTCGGCCTGGACATTCTCCAGATATTGCGTATCGTCCCGTATCTCCGGGCTGACCGCGTCTGGTCCATAGGTGCGCGCCGCCCATCCATCCGCCACGTGCAGCAGCACCAGATGGCTGCCGGCCAGCTTGGCAAGCTCCTTGACGTGTTCAATGATGGCGCGGTCACTCGGTGTGCCGTCCAGGGTTACAAGAATTTTTTCGTACATCGTGGTTTCGCTTCCGTCGTCCCGGCATCATCTGCCGGTGACCACTTGCCACGCCGCCCGGATCGATTCGGGCAGGCCATAAATGTCGATGGCGCAGATCAGGATAGCACTGCCCCAACCGGCCATCAGCAGAAACCACCCGACCCTCCACTTTCCCATTCTTCTTCGGGAACTGGTGAATTGCAGCAGCGGAAACATGGCAAACGGAAGCTGCAACGCCAGCACCACTTGGCTCAGCACCAGCAGATCGGTGACGCTGCTCTCGCCCCGCAGCCCGATGATAAAAACCGCCGGCAGAATTGCCAGCGTCCGCGTGATGAGCCGCCGCACCCACGGCTGAATGCGCCACCGCATGAATCCTTCCATCACCACCTGCCCGGCCAGCGTGCCGGTGATGGTGCTGCTCTGTCCGCTCGCCAGCAGCGCGATCGCGAACAGCGTGCTCGCGGCCGCCGTCCCCAACAACGGCGCCAGCGTCAGATAGGCCACTCGAATCCAATCGCTGTCGGCGCTGAACCTGATCACCTGTCCGCCCGGCACAGTAACGCTCTGCTTGCCGAAGAACACCGTGGCCGCCAGCACCAGAATCGCCGCGTTGACAAAAAATGCGATGGTCAACGCCACTATCGAATCGATGCTGTTGAACTGGATCGCCCGCCGGATGGAAGCTTCGTCCTTCTGAAACCTGCGGCTCTGCACCAGCGCCGAGTGCAGGTACAGGTTGTGCGGCATCACCGTTGCGCCGATGATGCCGATGGCGACATACAACATCCCAGCTTGGCGAAAATGCGGCGTCACCAGCGCCCGTCCCATTTCCAGGAAGCTGGGCTGCGTCTGCGGCAGGATAAAAATCTCAATGAAATAGCAGACGCCGATGGTCGCCACCAGCAGCAGCACCACGGCTTCGATGGTCCGCATCCCGAATCGTTGCAGGCCCAGCAGCAGCAGCACGTCCAGGCCGGTGATGATGACCGCCCACAATAATGGAATGTGAAACAACAGATTCAGCGCGACCGCGCTCCCCAAAACTTCCGCTAGGTCGCACGCCGCGATCGCCACTTCGCTCATCAGCCAGTTCGGCCAACGCGTCCACTCCGGATACCAGTCACGGCAGCATTGCGCCAGGTCCTTCCCCGTCACCACTCCCAATCGCGCGGATATCACCTGCATGAAAATCGCCATCAGGCTGGCGACTCCGATCACCCACATCAGCCCGTACTTGAACTGCGCTCCGCCTTGCAGATCGGTGCCCCAGTTACCGGGGTCCATGTAACCCACGCTGATGAGAATCGCCGGTCCCACAAAGGCGCGCCACTGCTCCCAAAAACCTGCCCTCTGATGCGGCACCTCGACCGAGCTATGCAATCCCTCCAGCGATACGTTTCCGGCAGCGGCTAACCCGCTTCCCTTCGACGGCGGGTGGCCAAACTCTGCGTCTTGTGGATGTGGCGCCAAACGATCCATACGTCAAACGTCCGCACTTTGTGTCAGGGCATGACCTCACTGGCCGATGAAAAAGTCCCTATCCTCGCGTTTTGAAGGGGCGCAGCTTTAGCTGCGCCGTTACAAGCCCCTTATTTTTGTCATTCCGAGCGGGCTTTAGCCGGGAGGAATCTGCTGTGTCGACTTTTTCAGCGGCCTGGTCAGTCGTGCCGACCAAGGCACCCAAAACCTCGGCTTTAGCCCCTGCTAATTAATCTGAGTCTATCAAATACGATTAACTGGCGTTAATACATTGATAATTAGTTTGATTTCGCAACCCAGATCTTCTCCGCCGCCGGGCCCCCCAACTCGACTCTGCGACGCTCAATCACCAACGAAATGGTGCCATCGTAATTCCGCGCCTCGACTTTGAGGCATGTGCCCGGCCGGATTCCCTTCTCTTCCAGAAACTCCAGGAGCTTGCGGTCGCGCTCGTAAGCGCTCTGTACGGCATACAGGTTTCCCGGCTCGGCCTCGGAGAGCAGCAGCAGTCCGCGTTTCCTCTTGGCCCTAGGATTTTCGGGAATAGGCGAGTTGCCATGCGGGCAAGCTCCACTGCGGCCCAGTTTGCGCACCAGCATCGCCTCAAAGTCACTGGAAACTGCGTGTTCCAGGCGTTCCGCTTCGTCATGCACCTTGTACCAAGGCATGCCGAAAACCTCGTGCAACATGCGTTCGATCAGGTGGTGGCGAATGGCAAGTTGGCGCGCGATCTTGCGGCCTGCCTTGGTCAGCAGCACCCGGCCGTCCCGCCGGACTGAAACCAGGCCATCGCGTTTCAGCCGGCGCAACGCCATGGTCACCGCCGGCGCCGACACCGAGAGCCAGTGCGCCAGGCGCGCCGCAATGACGAGTTCACCCTCGCCTTCTGCTTCCAGAATCGCCTTAAGGTAGTCCTCTTTGGAAACTGTAATCATGACGTTGGCAAAGCTTAGTTAACTTCAGTTAACGGCAAAATGCAAGGAAGCAGTCCTTACTTTGGGTACCCCGTTCTAGCCATCCTTTGGCTAGGGCGGGGCATTCCTGCTCCGCATCCACGGCCATTCATTCTGACCGCATCTGTCATCCCGACCGACGGCTTCAGCCCGAGCGGAGGGATCTGCGGTTTCCTAACGCGGTGCAAATCTGTCCCGACTGGTTTGACATCTCCCACGCCCCACCCCTACCCTTTTCTTTCGCCCATGAAGGTACTCGTCCTCGGTAGCGGTGGTCGCGAACACGCGATCGTATGGAAGCTGCGGCAGTCGCCGCGGATCAGCAAGCTGTATTGCGCTCCGGGCAATGGCGGCATCGCGGCCGACGCCGAGTCCGTCGCTGCCGATCTGAAGAACATCGACTCGCTGGTTCAGCTCGCAAGCAGGCTCAGCCCTGATCTCACCGTCGTCGGTCCCGAACTGCCTCTGACCTTGGGTGTAGTCGACGAATTCCAGAAACGCGGCTGGCCCATTTTCGGCCCCACTCGCGACGCCGCCCGTCTGGAATCGAGCAAGAGCTTCGCCAAGCAATTCATGCAGCGGCACAATATCCCCACCGCCAAATACGCGGTCTGCGGCAGCAAGGATGAACTCCCGGAAGCGCTCAGTTTATTTCATGCGCCGATCGTCGTTAAAGCCGACGGCCTGGCCGCCGGCAAGGGCGTTGTCATCGCCCAGTCTAAGGACGAAGCGCAACGCGTTGCGGAAGAGATGCTCGCCGGCAAGATGCTGGGCGATGCCGGCTCTCGCGTTGTATTGGAGGAGTGCCTGGAGGGCGAAGAACTGTCGTTCCTGGTGATGAGCGATGGCGAGCGCGTAGTTCCGCTGGTCGCGGCACAGGACCACAAGCGCGTCTTCGACAACGACCAGGGTCCGAATACCGGGGGCATGGGCGCATATTCCACCGATCGCATTGTCGACCCGCAGATGCGCGACTGGCTGGTGACCCACATCGCCCGTCCGGTGATCGCGGGCATGCGCGCCGAGGATGCCGACTACAAAGGCATTCTCTATTGCGGCATCATGATGACGGCGCGCGGCCCCATGGTTCTGGAGTTCAACTGCCGCTTCGGCGATCCCGAGACCCAGCCCATCATGATGCGCATGGAAAGCGATCTGCTGGAAGCGATGGAGGCGTCGATCGCCGGCCGGGTCAGCGATGGCGACTTTCGCTGGTCGCCTGAGTCTGCCGTCTGCGTGGTGATGGCGTCGGACGGATATCCGGGCGCATTCGAAGCTGGCAAGCTGATCACCGGCATCGAAGACGCCGACCGCATGTACGGAGTGAAGCTATTCCACGCGGGCACTAACCGCCGCGACGGAAACTATTACACCTCCGGCGGACGCGTGCTAGGTGTGACTGCGCGCGGCAAAGATCTGCCCGAGGCGGTCGAGCGCGCTTACGACGCGGTAATGAAGATTCGCTTCGATGGCATGCACTACCGCAAAGACATCGCCGCCCGCGGCCTGAAACACTTGCGGGCAGGGACATGAATTGCGTCGAGCACAAGATAGGCGCGCGGCGTGGAAATACCCAGCGAAGCGCAACTTCAGGTCATGCGGGGCTGAAACTCGGCACCTCTGGACTTTGGCAATGGAGTAGAAGCGCGAAGGACCCAGTGCCGCAGGCACGGAATAACTTAGCCCAGCACGGAGCGAAGCGGAGTGCTGGGTAGGGCCCAACAGGGTTACCGAGCCCCTTCAGGGGCGACACGGTCTTGAACAGAGAAAACGTCTAGCATGAAAACTACTCCTCTTGTCTCTATTGTCATGGGCAGCGACTCCGACCTCGAGATCATGAACGAGGCCGCGAAGGCGCTGGCCGAGTTCGGCATTCCTTACGAAATCGACATCACCTCGGCGCACCGCTCGCCGGCGCGCACCAGCGAGTACTCGCGCGGCCTGAAAGCGCGCGGAGTGAAGGTCGTCATCGCGGGCGCGGGCGGAGCCGCTCACCTTGCCGGTGTCATCGCCGCCGAAACCACGCTGCCGGTTATCGCTGTGCCGATTCCATCCACCGCGCTCCTCGGTCTCGATTCTCTATTGGCGATGGTGCAGATGCCCGCTGGAATTCCGGTCGCGACCGTTGCCATCGGCAAGCCAGGCGCAACTAATGCCGGCATCCTCGCCGCGCAGATGATTGGCTTGTACGACGCGGAGGTCGCCAAGAAGCTCGGAGCCTACAAGCAGAAGCTGGCCAAAGGCGTGGAAGCGAAGTCGCGCAAGTTGAAGGAAAGCCAGAAGGGCTGAGCACGACTGTCTAAGTTGCGCTGTCGCCTCTCCGCGACAGCTATTGTGGAGCGTCACCCTGAGACACTGCTGATGGCAGAACGCATTGCGGTGTACATCGTTCTCGTTGCGCTGACATGCCTAGCTGTCGCACAGCAGGCGACGCGCGGCTTGTCTCTCAGTGAGGCCAAGCAATTGGTTATGGCGGGCCTACCCCCGACGCAGAAGCACCTTCCGGGGTTCAGCCTTGAACATTTCCCTGAACAGGATTCTGCGGATTTCTACTTCTTCACGGCAGCCTGGGGCAATCCTAATCCTAAGGGCAGCGTCGTCGCGGGCAACTATGCCGTGGATAAGGCTACGGCCGATGTGTGGAACTCAGTGATGGCGTGTGAGGAGTTGAGCACTCCCGCCCTTCGAGAATTGCAATCTCAGGTGCGCTCGCGTATTGGGTTGACTCCTCCTGAATATCGCAAGCGAAAGAGGGGTTGTCCGCTCGACATCGGCTGGAAGTAGACATGATGGATTCATTGTTGGCGCTGCATCGGCATTTCACAAGCAACGCATACCTTAAGCCAGGGTTCGAATTCCAAGACGCGCCCTTTACAGCTCCAGCGTCTTCAAATACTCGCGAAACTCCTCGCCCAGATCCTCGCGCTTCAGGGCAAACTCCACCGTGGCTTTCAGAAAGCCTAGCTTGTCGCCGGTGTCGTGGCGCTTGCCTTCGAACCTGTAGCCGTAGATCTTTTCCTTCTTCAGCAGTTGCTTCAGGCCATCGGTCAACTGCAACTCACCGCCCGCTCCCAGCGAGGTTGACTCCAGCATCTCGAAAATCGCCGGCGTCAGCACATAGCGCCCGATGATCGCCAGGTTCGACGGCGCTTCTTCCACCTTCGGCTTCTCCACCAGGTTCTGCACCTCGAAGAGCCGGCCATTCCACTTGCCCGGAACCGGCTTGGCGTCCAGCACGCCGTAGGACGAGATCGCTTTGCCTTCCACCACCTGCGTCGCCAGCACGGAGCATCCGGTCTCGTTGTAGACCTCGATCATCTGCTTCAGGCAAGGGACTTCAGCGTCGATAATATCGTCGGCTAGAATCACGGCGAATGGCTCATCGCCCACCAGTTCGCGCGACATGAGCACTGCGTGTCCCAAGCCCAGAGCTTCCTTTTGCCGGACATAGGCGATGTGGATCATGTCGGAGATCTGCCGCACCACGGCCAGCAAGTCGGTCTTGCCCCGCTCCTCCAGCATCTTTTCCAGCTCGTAGCTGACGTCGAAGTGGTCCTCGATCGCGGTCTTGCCGCGCCCGGTGATGATGATGATCTGATCGCAGCCCGAAGCCATCGCCTCTTCCACACCGTATTGAATAATGGGCTTGTCCACCAGCGGCATCATTTCCTTGGGCTGCGCCTTGGTGGCGGGCAGAAAACGCGTGCCCAGCCCGGCGGCGGGAAATACCGCCTTGCGAACTTGGTTCCTTGTCATGAGTGCCTCGTAAAAATTAGCAACTAGCAATTAGCGACTGACAACTGGCCACTAGCCACTGACAACTGCTCTCACGCCACCGGTTGCCGCTCTCCCGCCAATTGCTCCAGCAGCGACTTCAACCGAACCAACACTTGCTCGGGCTGCTTTTCCTTCAGACTAAATTTCAAAACGCCAGCCGGTGTGAACTGGCTACCGGATTCACCGGCGACAAAGTTGGCCAGCCGCTCGGGATCAACCGATGCTTTCTCGTTGAAGCGAATACTGACCGCATCGCGCCGGCGTTCGATCTGCGAGACCCCGATCCGCTGTGACAGCAGCTTCAGCGCCGCGTATTCCAGCAGGTTGCGCACCGCCGCCGGAGACGCCCCATAACGGTCGCCCAGTTCGCCAGCGACGTCGGCAAGTTGCGATTCCGATTCCACTCCCGCCACGCGCTTGTACATCCGCAACCGCTGGTTCTCCTCGGTGATGTAATCGGCCGGAATACGAATGTTCAACCCCAGATTCAACTGCGTCTCCGGCGTCTCTTCCGGCAGCTCGCCTTTCAACTCGCGGACGGTCCGCTCCAGCATCGTGGTGTACAACTCAAATCCCACAGCCTCGATGTGACCACTCTGTTCACCACCGAGCAGGTTTCCCGCGCCACGCAACTCCAGGTCAAGCGCAGCAATCTTGAATCCCGCACCCAGGTCGCTGAACTCCTTTAGCGCCGCCAGCCGGCGTCGCGCCAGCTCGGTCAGCTCGCGATCAGGAGGAATCAGCAGGTACGCATAGGCTCGCCGATCGGAGCGGCCGACGCGTCCGCGCAACTGGTATAGCTCCGACAATCCGTGCCGGTCGGCGCGATTAATGATGATCGTATTACAGAGTGGAATATCGAGCCCGTTCTCAATAATGGTGGTCGCGACCAGAATGTCAGCCTCATGCCGCATGAAAGCGAGCATGACGCGCTCCAGTTCAGTCTCCCCCATCTGCCCGTGGCCAACCAGAATGCGGGCTTTGGGCGCCATCTCGCGCAGCTTGCCGGCGATGTCGTAGATGCTGTCCACGCGGTTGTGCACAAAGTACACTTGCCCGCCGCGCTCCAGTTCCTTCTCGATCGCCGAGCGCAACAGCTTCTCATCCCAGGCTGCCACAACGGTCTGTATCGCCATGCGATCCTTCGGTGGCGTCTCAATCACGCTCATGTCGCGCAGTCCCAGCAGCGACATGTGTAGCGTCCGCGGGATCGGCGTCGCCGACATGGTGAGCACATCCACTTCTTTCCGGAGTTGCTTCAACCGCTCTTTGTGGCGTACGCCGAAGCGCTGCTCTTCATCGACCACCACCAGCCCCAGGTCGCTGAACTTCACGTCCTTCGACAGCGCGCGGTGCGTGCCGATCACCACGTCCACCTGGCCGGCTTCGATCTTCGCAATCGTCTCTTTCTGCTGCTTCGCGGTGCGAAAGCGGCTCAGCATTTCCACCTTGATGGGAAACGCCGCGAAGCGCTGCCGGAAAGTATTGTAGTGCTGGAACGCGAGCACCGTCGTAGGCGCCAGCACTGCGACCTGGCGGTTGTCGCTGACCGCCTTGAACGCCGCCCGCATGGCCACCTCCGTCTTGCCATACCCGACATCGCCGCACAGCAGCCGATCCATGGGCGTGGGCGATTCCATGTCGTGCTTCACATCGACGATCGCGTTCATCTGATCTTCGGTTTCGCTGAACTCGAAGCTGTCTTCAAACTCGCGCTGCCATTCGGTGTCAGACGCAAACCCATGACCTTCGGCGGTCTTGCGGGCCGCGTAAAGCCTCAGCAGCTCCTCGGCCATGTCTTTCATGGCCTTCTTCACCCGCGCCTTGGTCTTCTGCCACTGCTGCGTGCCCAGCCGGTTCAGCACCGGCTTCACACCTTCCGACGAGCGATACTTCTGCACCAGGTCGAGTCGCGTGAGGGGGACATAAAGCCGCGCGCCTTCCGCGTACTCCAAAACCATGAACTCCACCGCGGCGCCGTCTTCTTGCGGAACTTCCTTCAGGCCCTGGTACTGGCCAATGCCGTGCTCCACATGAACGACATAATCACCGATGGCAAGATCGCGAAAGTCGGAGAGAAACGCCGACATTTTCGATTTCTGCCGCTGCGGACGACCCAGCGAAACTTCCGCCTCGTCGAACAAATCGCGCGCGCCGAAGAGGACGATGTTGGCCTCGGGCAGCACGACGCCTTCGGGAACGTAAGCCTTGACGATGATCGGCGCCGTGACCTCTTCCGCGAAGTAGGTCGACTCATCGACGTAAACCTCGCTGCCCGGCTTGGGCGTGCGGCTCCCGATGCGAAACGACAGGTTGTACTCGTTGAAGACATCCGCCAGCCGTTCCACTTCGCCCGTACTGGACACGGCGAACATCACGCGTTTGCCCTCGCGCGTCAGCCTCGCCACTTCTTCTGTCATGGCGGCGACCGAGCCGTGGAATCGAGTCGTGGGCTGGGTTTGTAGCGTCAGGTGCTCGCTCTCGTCGCCGCTTTCGATCCCAAGCTGCTCGACCGTGATAGTGCTGGTTTGCTGCAAGCGCGTGTGCCATTGCTCGGGCGTCAGGTAAATGTCTTCAGGCCGCACCAGATTGCCGACCAAACTGCGCTCATGCGCTTCGGTCACTCTTGCCCACCACGCATCGTGCGCTTCGTTCAAGGAATCGGGCTCGTCCAGCACCACCGTTGCCGCAGGCACGAGGTCGAAGAAATTTTCCTTCGCACCCGCCACCGGCGCGTATAGCTCCCATCCCGGAAACACGGTGACGCCGCTCGCGCGCACCGTCCGCTCGATCATCTCTTCGCTTCCCGCCAGCCGCTCGCCTGTGAGCCGCGCATTAACAGCCGCAAGTGTTTCTTCTTCCACCGGCGTTTCCGTAAGTGGAAGCAGAGCGACTTCTTCTGCCACCGCCGCCGAGCGTTGCGTTCCCGGGTCGAACTTGCGGATGGTCTCGACCTCATCGCCGAAAAACTCAATCCTCACCGGCCGGTCCAGCTCCGGCGGATAGACATCCAGCAAGCCGCCGCGATGCGCGAACTCGCCTGGCATCTCGACCACATCTACCTGGCTGTATCCCACCAGACGCAGGTGCTCCAGCAGGCGATCAGGATCCGTCATCTCGCCGCGCCGTACTACCTTGGCAAGATCGGCGTAGAAATTGGCCGAGCGCAAACGCATCGCGGCCGCGGCCAGCGGAGTAATAACAATTTCCGCAGTTCCAGTCGCAATCTTCCAGAGTGCTGTCGCGCGGGCTTCCTGAATCTCGGGATGCGGTGACAGGTTCTCGAAAGGCAGCACATCATAGGCGGGCAAACCCACCACCGCCTCAGGGCCAACGGCGCCGGTGAGGTCGGCGAGCGAGCGCACGACAGGCAGCAACTCATCCACCGCGCGGTTGTCGCTGACCACTACGACGAGCAGCCGCGAGGTTACGCGATGCAGTAAGGCGTAAAAGAGCGCCTTGCCGGTCGGGGTCAGTCCAGAGACACGTACCCGCCCCGCGCCGCCCTTGACCTGGGACACTGCACGTGCAAAAGCAGGCACTTTTTCCACGTCCGCGAAGAATTCGCGAACGAATGGGAGGATCATTGCCTATCCAGTTTACCAGCCTGCGGTGCGGGCATCGCCAATGACGCCGCTGTTCGCACGAGATAATTATTGGCCAATCGCGGCCACCGAGAATCCCACGTCGCTAAGGACGCATCTTAAGGGACAGCGGGTTAAGGACTCTGCCTTCCGCTGGTCATTCACACGGTTGCCCAGGGTTTTGCAGAGGAGGTTCAAGAAACATGCACATTTTCGGACGAGACGCAGGGTTGTCAAGGCCGCGCTTAAGCAAGCGGGTTTTAGCTTCCCTGTTGTCAGTGCCTTTGTTGTTCGCAACCTGGCCTCAGAGCCTGTCGGCCTACCAGGACGCGCAAGCCCCGGCGCAGCAACCCCAACCGGAGGCGCAGGCGCCCCCATACGCGCAACAGACTCCGGAGCAGTTGCAGCAGATGGTAGCGCCGATTGCGCTGTATCCCGATTCGCTAGTGGCGCAGATCCTGGCGGCGTCTACGTTTCCCGAGGAAGTCGTCGAGGCCGACAGATGGCTGCAGGCGCATCCTGATTTGAAGGACGAGGCTTTGGCAAAAGCGGTGGACCAGCAACCCTGGGACCCGAGCGTCAAGGCGCTTACGGCCTTTCCATCCGTTCTGGGAAATATGGACAAGAACATCTCCTGGACGTCATCTCTAGGCGACGCCTACTACAACCAGCAGCAGGATGTGATGAATGCCATACAAGTAATGCGCCAGAAGGCGCAAGAAGCTGGCAATCTCAAGACCACACCGCAGCAAACCGTAACCACCCAAGGCTCGACCATCATTATTCAGCCGGCCAGTCCCGATGTGGTTTACGTTCCTGCGTATGATCCCTGGGTGGTTTACGGATACCCCATCGCTCCGTGGCCCTTTTGGTACCCGTATCCGGGAATTTGGTTTGGCGGCCCATATCTCTCGTTCGGAATCGGCTTCGGAATCGGCTGGTTCGCAGGTTTTGGATGGGGCTGGCCGCATTGGGGATTCGATTGGCATCACGGATATCCCCTTTACCACGGTGGGAGATACTACTCCCGCACCAGAACGTTTTATAACCGGAACAACTACTACCGAGGCGGCGGCCAAGCCGGCGTAACCAGGAACGTGCAGCGCGGAATGAGCGGCAGCCGCGGCTATGGCGGAGTTTACAACCGGCCCGGTGCAACGACCATGCCTTTCAACGGAAACCGCCAGGCGGCTCGAGGCTACGCTGCGCCCCGCGGCCAGAGCGGCGTCAGCTCCGGCGCCTTCAGCGGCTACGACCATGGCGGACAGGCACGGAGCTATTCCTCACGCGGCGGGGCCAGCTTCGGCGGGGGTGGCGGACGCGCTGGGGGTGGCGGCGGCGGCCGCAGGTAAGCGCAGTCTCGTTATGTTCCAAAAGTAGCTCACTGTTGGAATTTAGAAACGGAGAGAAGCCCTATGGGGAGAATGAAGTTGAACTTCGACAAATTTCATGGCGCCAATCTTCCTGCCTTAGCCGCAGTCGCCGTCATTTTGATGGTATCCGTTGCTGTGGCGCAACAACCCGGTCAGAAGACGTTTTCGTCAGCGGAAAAAGCCGGCAACGCGCTGCTCACGGCAGCGCAGAGTAATGACGAAAGAGCGCTGCTCGAAATTCTCGGACCAGACGGGAAGCACATCGTCTCCTCGGGAGACGACGCCGAGGACGCCCAGGACCGCGCGAATTTCGTGGAGAGATATAAGCAAATGCACCGCCTGGTGAGGGAACCGGATGGAACCACGACTTTGTACATCGGGGCGGAGAATTGGCCCACGCCTATACCGCTGGTGAACAAAGGTAATACCTGGTATTTCGACACTGAGGCGGGCAAGCAAGAAATCTTGTTCCGGCGCGTTGGACGGAACGAGATGTCGTCCATTCGCGTTTGCCAGGAGCTGGTGGCAGCGGAGAAGGAGTATTACGCCACGCACAATGAGTACGCCCAGAAAATCCTCAGCGATGAGGGGCAGCACAACGGCCTTTATTGGAAAGCGGCTGCGAGCGAACCCGAGAGCCCAGTCGGGCCACTGGTGGCAGCGGCGTTTGCTGAGGGCCCTCCCAGCAGCCAGAACGGCGCTCCGGCTCCTTACCGCGGTTACTATTACCACATCCTGACGCGCCAGGGAAAGAATGGCCCCGGCGGCGCGAAAAGCTACATTGCGAACGGCAAAATGACCGAGGGTTTCGCTTTCGTGGCCTATCCGGTGGAATACCGATCATCCGGCGTGATGACATTCATCGTTAACCAGGATGGCGCGGTATATCAGAAGGATCTAGGCAAGAAAACTGCGGTCCTGGCCAAAGCTATGAAAGAATACGACCCCGATTCCACTTGGCAAAAGGCTGAAGAGCAGCAGGAAGAGAGTACTGGCGAGCAGAAAACCAAATAAAAAGCATTCTGCCGCAACACTCGCAGGCGCGCCGCACGCCGGCACGGCCCCGCGCTGAAGCGCTGAAACTCTTTCAATAACGCGATTCACTCCTCGCGCAACAAGATCACAGGATCAATCTTCAGAGCGCGCTGCGCTGGAATCCAGGTCGCTAGCAGACCCAGCAACAGCATGGTCAAAATAGCCCCGCCTAATACCAGTGGATCGCTTGGAGTTCCCAAATAGACAACGAAAGCGAGCACGCGGCTCGCCAGAATTCCCAGCGCCAGTCCCGCCGCTGCACCGAAAGCTAGGAGTTTGAAAGCCCTTCCCAGTGCAGTCTGCAGCACCTCCTCGCGGCCCGCGCCGAGGGCGATACGAATTCCCAGTTCCTTCATCCGCTTGCTGACCGAGTATGCCGCCATTCCAAAAATGCCCGTGATAGCCAGCATCGCGCCCATCAGGCCCAGCACACCCAGCGACAACGTCGCGGAACGCGAGGGAAAGATGGCGCTGTCCAGTTTCTGCTCCCAGGTCTGGATGTAAACCGGCAATCCGGGGTCAAGATCATGCAGCGCCTTCTTGCTGGCCGCTGCCAGCTGCTGCGGGTTGCGCTTCGAGCGCACCACCAGGAACACCTGGCTCGACGGCGATTGCAGGATGGGCAGAAACATTGCCGGATGGGGCGCTTCGAAGATACCCGTATACTTTCCATCCTGCGCAATTCCCACAACCTGGATGCGGGTGCCGTCCGGCAACTTGAAGTATTTGTCCATGGCGTTGGGCACCGAGCCGAAGATGCGGCGCGCAAATTCCTGGTTGATCACGGCCACCCGCGGAGCGTGTTTATCGTCGTGCCAGGTGAACGACCGTCCCGCCAACAGGGCTGTACCCGCCGCATGGAAGTAATCGGGGGATATGTCGTACTGAATGACTTCCGCAGCAGCGTTAGAGGGCCGCAGATCGGTTGTGCTGTCGGTAAAGACATTCGATGGGTTCCAACTGTCATGCAAGGGCAGAACATCGGCCAGCCCCACGTACTGAACGCCCGGGATCGCTTCCAGAGCATCGATCATGCGCTTCTGTATTACGGGCGTGCTGTCACCCGTGTAACCGGCCATGCTGAGTTGTGTGTCGAGCACCATCGCGCCCTGCGGCTCAAAACCAAAACTGCTATGCATCACATGTTCAAGCCCTCGTACCGCAACCATCGAAGCCGTCACCAGGACGGCGCAAATTGCGATTTGCACCACCAGCAGTACGTCTCGCGCGGTAATCCGCCGGCCCGCTGTGCCGCTGGTGCCCAGCTTCACCACCTCGTAGGGGTTCGTGCGCAGTACCTGCCGCACCGGAACTGCGCCAAAGAGGAATCCGCTCGCTAAACTCAGCAGCAAAGCGACTACATACACCTTAGCGTCGGGGTTCAGGGACATATACATGGGATAACGAGGAACCGGATTCCAGGTGCTGAGAGCACGCAACAGCAACACGCCTCCCCAGAGCCCGAGCGCACCCCCCATCAGCGAAATCAGGACAGCTTCGGTGAACAGTTGCCGCAGAACCCGCCTGCGTGTTGATCCCAGCGCCAGTCGCAGCGCCACCTCGCGCGAGCGGTCGGCGGCGCGCGCCGCAAACAGGCTGCCCAGGTTGGCGCAGGCAGCCAGCAAAATTAATCCCGCCAGCAGCATCATTCCGCCAAGGAAGGCCCGCATGGGACGCCCAAGATAGTCGCCATAAAGAGCCGGGCGAGCTAGCAGAAACTCCATCCGGCCATCCTCTTTGGGATAGGTCTTTTCCAGATAAGCGCCGATCGCGTTCAGGTCGGCGACCGCCTGCGCCGGCGTGACTCCCGGCTTCAGGTGGCCCATCACCATGAAGACCCAGCGGTCGCGCCGCGAGTTCAGTTCATCTGTGCCGTCCATCTGCTCCTGGTTCACCATGGGCACAAAAATGTCCGGATTGAAGAACAGCAGCGTGCCGCGGAACCCGGATGGCGCCACGCCGAGAATGGTGTAGGGATGTTTGTTGAGCTGAACTACGCGGCCGGCCACGTTGCGATCATCGTGGAGATGGCTGTGCCAATAGGAATAACTGAGCACAATATAAGGAGCGCTGTTGGGACCATGCTCGTCGTAGCTATGGAAAAAGCGGCCAAGATACGGCTGAATGCCGAGCACATCGAAGTAGTTTCCGGTGGCATCTATGGACCAGGCTTCCGAGGCATTGTCGCCTATGTCCAGCCCTACCTGATCGGCGGTGTAACCTGCCAGATCCTCAAAGCTGCGATTGCGCTCGCGTAAATCCAGATAATCGGGATAGGATTGGCTGGGATCGAGAAAGCTGGCCCGGCGCTCGACGGCCCAGAGGCTCTGCGGCTCCGGCACGTTAAGAGGGCGCAGAAGGAACGCGTTCAACACGGCAAAAACCAAGGCGTTTGCCCCAATCGCCAGCGCTAGGGTGCCAACGGCGACAACAGTAAATCCGGGAGATTTGCGCAACGCGCGCAGGCTTAAGCGCACATCACTAATAAGGCTCTCGATTAAGTTTCCCCCGAGCGCTTCGTGGCATTCCTCTTTGAAGCGCTCCGGGCCGCCGAACTCGATGCGGGCGCGGCGTTCGGCCTCGGCACGATCCAGGCCGGAACGTTCCAGGTCATCCGCGCGGAGCTGTATATGTTCGCGCAGCTCCTCGTCCATCTCATCCGCAGTTTGCGAGCGGTGAAAGAACTTAGCGGCAAGGGAACGAAGATAAGCTAGAAAATTCATACTTCCTCTGATTGCCGTAATGAATCATCATCAAGTGGTTTTAGCCTTGCTCCACCGCGGCCAAAACCTGCCGCTTCCAACACCTCATTTCTTCGGCTGCGGCTGGGGTTTCGGCTCGCTAGTCGGAGGAACGATATTCTTCAGCCGCATGTAGGTGACGAGGTTGCCGTAGTGTTCCATAGTGTGCATGTTGTTCACCGTCAGCACCCCTAGTTTCGGTGTGTCGCGTCCGAAGAGCTGCACCATTTGAGTCGCGGACGCGTCGGTCATGCCGTCATAGGCCTTGTCGCAGTAGGCGAAGCCGTCTTTGAGCGCGGCGATGACATCAGCCTTCGAAGTCTTGGTCTGCTCGATCTTTGGAGCGGGATTTTTCTCGCCCAGTGCAATGGAACAGAACAGGTACTGCGCGTCGGCCACGTGTCCAAAGATCTGGCCGAAGCTACGGACCTCAGGCGTGGGCTTAAACTTGTAATCCTCCTCGGGCACTTTTTCAGCTGAGCGGAGCAGGATATCCTTCACCATTCCATAAGCGTACCTATTGAATGTGCTGAGCGGACTATCCTGCGCTTGCGGTTTTTCGGAAGACTTCTGGGCATCAGACTGGCCAAAAGCCGCCGTGGTTAACAACATCAGGACAACTGAGAGCGCGATACGTAGGCATTTCATCTTTCATTCCTCCTTAGAAGATTTGCCCGGCTGGGTTGGCCTGCCTTTTCCATCTGTCGCCAGGCTCGGTCACGTAAATTGCCACAACATAAGGCCAAGGAATAGCAATAAGATCCACAACGACCCCGATCACCATGGCGCGGGCGAGGTCCGTTGCCCGGACGGCGGACCACATTGGGAGCCCAACGGCTAGTAACCACACCGACTTGTAGAAGAACTGCAGGAGAAGCAAAGGCACCATCTTCAGCGGATATCGAAGTCCCAAACCAGACAAAGCCGACAATGCAGCCCAAAAGCTGAAGGCAACGCCTTTCATCGGGTCCCATGCTCCTTGATGCCTGAAGATCGCTGGCCATACGTCCCATCCGAGCAACGCGAAGTTGAGCAGGTAAACGATTCTCATTACGTACAGACGGAACGTTGATACTTCTTTAGACATTGTTCGACTCCTTCGCCCTACGTAGCTGCGCAGCAAGAGACCGTCCGTCGACCGTATGTGCTACAGGCTTTCGCGCGTGTTCACGCCGCGCTGGCCTGCTCCTTCCATCGTTGAGCATTCACGCCCATCACCAATAGCCACAGGTACACCGATATGTCCCCGAGAAGGCCGCAGGCCAGATTGTAGGGGGACAGATGGTTTACGAGCGGGCTTGACAGATAGGTCAGCCAACCCAAACCGGCAAACGCCATCAGCGCGCCCAGAATTCGCGGCAAAAAGGTCGACCTGAAAATGAGATAGCCAATCAGCAGGCCATAGAGTCCGTGAAATACCAGCGCAATGTTTAGGCCCTGAGGCTGCCATCGAACAACCTCAAAGGCGAGTCCCACGAAGGCGAAGAACACCGCGAGCAAAGAGAGGCGCCTGTTCACCGGCTTAAAGATGTCATAGACGATCAGCGTCATGGCGGCCATGCCCGCGATCGCGATGTAGCCCCCTGCGTAATTCAACCTGCCGCGAACAAATGTCTCGGTAATTCCTGCCGTCAGTAGGCTGAGAAAATAAAGGACACCGGCAATCCGGGCCTTGGAACGCGGTGAAGCTTCTGCAATCCGTCCCGTCATTACGGCTGCGCTCATACTCTTTCCTCCTTAGCGGTTGAATCAAGGTGAATGACGCGCTGCAATCGCCCTGCGCCCGCTGCGCTGGCCTGCTCCTTCCATCGTTGAGCGTTCACGCCCCTCACAAGAAGCCATAGCATCAGTGATGCTTCGGCGATGATGCCGAGGACCTCAATGTAGGTGAGCAGATAGTTCGCGAGCGACGGCGACAGAAACGTCAGCCACCCCAAACCGGAAAGCGCCATCAGCACACCCAGAATTCGAGGCAGGAAGGTCGACTTGAAAATAAGGTAGCCGATTAGGAGGTTAAACAGTCCGAAAAATACCAAGTAGATGTAGGCAGCCTGAACATTCAACGTGATAAACATCAGCGCCACGGCCTGCAACTGGTCCACCTTAAATACGCTGAGATACGGACTGCCTTCCAGGGCGACTAACGGGGCGACTTGAAAGAGGCTGCCTAAAGCTTGAATAGCGCATCCCACGAGGCTGAAGAACGCTGCGAGCAAGGCGACGGTCCTATTCACAGGCTTAAACAGGCCATAGAAGAGAGCCGTTACAGCGATGTATATCGCAGTCGCGATGAGACCGACTGCCACACTCAAGCGAAACAATCGCTCGTGCGCCAGGATGTTGGTTGCTGTTGCCGCAGGGTCGCCAGATACAATAATCCCGCGCATGAACAACTCGCCGGATGCGGCCGTGAGAAAGTAAAGCAAGTAAACCACACCGGTAATCCTGGCCCTGAAGCGCGGCGACGCTTCCCCCAAACGGTTGGTCAATACAACTGTGTTCATACTCTTTACCTTCTTAGCGAGCGCTTGGATCAAGCGTGCATGGCGCTCTTGAGTGCGCGCCTACACAACGGCTGCCGATACCCGCTCGCCTGGCTGCTTTGCCGGAGCCAGCGCGATCAGCGCTACACCGATGATGACAAGCGCAGCCGAGCCGTAAAGGTCTCCGCGCATGCTCGCATTCGGCCATGCCTGCACGCCCATAACCATGGCGTGAGCGAAACTCGACCATGCGGCGAAGGCGATGAGGCTGCGATACGCCGATGGCCTCCGCACCGCGACCAGCAAGAAGATGCCCAGCGTGACATAGAGACTCAGCAGCATCACATCGGAGTATTCGCACTTCTGCGGATGCAATAAATGCATCGCCAGCGGGTAAATCCCGGCCGTGAAGAGCACTCCGACCACGACCAACACAACCTTTAGCACTCGTTCTCGAATCATTGCGTCCCCCTGTCAAAACCAAAGTAGGGAAAAGTGCACGTACACCGCACAGGTACACGATGCGCAATCAAAATGCTCGCCGAAGCAAATGAAGTCCGCGAATTCATACTTCCTCCGGTTGCGCGGCGAGGGCCGAGCCGATGGCAGTCGCCAGCCGGTTCCAGCTCGCGGTTTCTTCCCGCAGACGCTTGCGGCCGGTGGCGGTGAGTTCGTAGAACTTGGCGCGGCGATTGTTCTCCGACGTGCCCCAGCTTGCCTTGAGCAGTCCCTGACGGACGAGGCGAAACAGACCGGGATAGAGTGCGCCCTGTTCGATCAACAGGGCATTGCCGGAGATCTGCCCGATGCGTAGAAGAATGCCGTAGCCATGCAGTGGGCCAAGCGAGACCGCCCGCAGGATGAGAAGATCAAGAGTGCCAGGAAGAAGCTGAGCTTGATCTGTCACGCGTCCTCCTAAGATGATTAGGAGGGTAGCGCACCCTCTCCTAAGCTGTCAAGGAGAAAAATGGCCGTTGACCCTGTGGCCCTGAATCTGTGTTGCTCGTCTCGAACGCGTTCGGCTGCAAGCGGACCGGCCCCAAGAGCGGCACACTGCAAATGCTTGCCTTCGCTGTCTGCGGTCGATCTACCGGAGAGCATGACAATTCTCAAGTAGTAGTTGTTGTTGTTTAATGTGCAGGGCGTCGAATGAAATCATCTATTCCATCTTCTAGCGCTTTAACATGGAATGGAAAACTCGCATCCTCCGTGTATTTCCACAAGCCAAGCGGCTTGACGTCGCCTTCCGACACTGCGGCGCTGATCCTAATTTAGATCGGCACCGACACTTCGTTTGACTGAAATGCTAAGGCTACCCGATAATTGCCTTGTTGCCCCCTCGTTCAACGGCAGGACAGCTGACTCTGGATCAGCATATCGGGGTTCGAATCCCTGGGGGGCAGCCAAGACTTTCTGCCCATTCTTTTTATGTACATAGACATAGTTGACGCCTGCTGGACTTCGGTAGACATTGAAAGCCACAGATGTGCAAGTAATTGGCGACACGCTGGCGACACAGTGTTCTATGAAACGGTGAATCCTCCAGCAAGTTATCGCTAAAGGACCACCGGCTTAAAGCCGGTGGGTTTTTGTGCGACTGAAAGTCGCGGGTGCGGCTGAAGCTGCCTCAAGCGCTCCCGGCTGCAAGCCGGCTTAAGGCTCGGTGGGCGCGGTGATCTTGAACCCTTGACCATCCTCGTCCCACTTCTGGCTTTCGATGTACTCCATGATCGTCTTCTCGTCATACAACGGGACGTTTCAAGGAAACCTGACGGTCTCGGCGGGCCAGAATTGTGTCTTCACCGGCGGCGCGATCAATGGCAACGTGACGCTCAACGGCGGCAATCTGTCGCTGAGTAAGATGGAGGCCCGCGGCAATGTGCAGTTGAATGGTGGCGGCACGTTCTCGATCGGCCCGTTCGCAACCATCAACGGCAACCTCCAGGTTCAGAACGTTCCGGCCGTGGGCCAGGACGAAGTCTGCGACACGCAAATAACAAGTGACTTGCAGTTTCAGAATAACGCAGCCCCGCTCCAGGTCGGATCCTCTTCTCCGACCTGCACTGAAAACACCATCCGCGGCAATCTCACGGTACAGAACAACACGGCAGCCACGATTGTGGACAGCAACACCGTAGGTGGCAACCTGCAAGACCAGAACAATACCGCCTCAACGCAGGTCTTCAACAACACTTACGAATAACTTGCAGTGCCAGAACAACTCCTCGATCACCGGAGGTGGAAATACGGTCATACCCGGACAAAAGCAAGGCCAATGCGCCGCGTTCTGAGGCGCGAACGTAATTTTGGCGCAAGCACTCTGCTCCCTGAGTCGACTCAGGGAGCATTCCGCAAGAAGTCGTTCATCTGAATGAGACCGAAGGGGGACAAGGGATCCCCCATCCTCGCCTCCTCTCGGTCGCCCGGCGCGACCGGGTTCATGGGTACTGGCTTGCTGGCTTGGTTGAGGGTTACCCACCCAAATCCAAGCGATTTCCGCTGTTGATGCTGGGCGCAGCGATTGGGAGGAGTCGGCATGAGCACTCTGAGAAAGCGATTGGAGAGTGTCGAGGACCGGATAGCGATTCAGCAGCACAGGGAATTACTGCATTACTGCGGCAATTTGAGGGGCGGTCCCTAGACGAGCAGTCGTTCTTCTGCATTCATGGGTATTGGCCAGAGAACGCCGGCGATGAGCTTCCGGGTCGAGTTGAGTTCACGGTGGGTAGAATCAAGACAATCGTTACCGCTGAATGGGAACGCTGAACCATAGTCCATGGACAACGCGCTTCTGAATGCGCAACTGAGCACTCTCAAAGCCTCGGTCTGAATCTGCACCTATCCTCTGACGTGGCAGACATAAGCGCCCTGAAAACGCGCAATTGGACTTGCGAGCCACAATCTGAGTTCTCTCCATAATGGTGGTAACCAGTACCAGGCCGCGGCCGGGGAATGATAGCTGACCTATTCACTTCAACCAGGCATATGTGCTGATCGCTCCCGCAAGGAGCAGGACCAGCAGGTGCACGAGCCAGACAGCAGGCCGCATGCCGGCGTTAAACCAATCTCGTCTACCTACCGTCACACCAAACGAAAAATTGGGGTTGTCGTCAGCGATAGCCTTCGCCGTGTCAAACAAATGCCGAAACTTCACCTCGAGCGCCAGGTAATAAGCGTCTAGAATCCAGAACACCACGGCGGGAAAGATTGCCAACAGCGCGGCTTTGGGATGATCATCCTTCGCCGCAACATATCCGATCACCGCCGTGCCCAATCCAACACTCCATTTACGGAGCGTGAACTGGTTTTCGGCCATTCGGGCAATCGCCGTTTGCAACATTTCCAGATACTTTATTCGTTTGTCGCCCATCGTCACACCCGCCTTGGAAACACCATCTAAGAACCACGACAACTGCATTATTTACCCACAAAGCCATCCTGAAACTAGGTCGCTCTGGCAAGAAGGTCAGCCGTCCGGCGCCATTCGTCAACCTCAGCCAGCACCGGCGTACTCCACGGTATTCCATACAGCTTCATCAACAACTCAAAAAGCTTGGAAAAATAAACTTCGTTCCTTCGGAAATCTGCATGCACCCGCTTTACCAGGTACGCAGGAAGAGAGATATCTTCGTCGCCCTCTCGCAGCAAAGGAAGAACGGTCTTCTTTCGCTCCTCAGTGTCAGTCATGCGTTGATCAATAAGATCCATTTCAGCCGCCACTATGCTCCCCTTCTTCTCGTTCCTATTTTCGTATTTCTCTTTGTAGAGTGGCGTTCCGATCACCGCAATGAAGTCGCACTGCGAACCTCTGACAGTAAAGCGGGGTATGCTGCTTCCAATTTCCTGCTCCCAGCGATCGAGAAGCACGTCGACCCCAGCGTTCCGCAGATCTGTCGCTAGTGTAAGCACCCACCGTTCGTGGTCACCACTCCCCCATGCATAGCTGATAAAACAGCTTGGCGCAATCTTTCGCTCGCGAACAAGAGATTTCAGGCGTGCCACTCCGGTCTCATAGAAAGTCCTGTCGTCTGCGATCTTAGTTTGCCGTTCGACCTCAGCCACATCGGCCGCAGGGGTGATACCTACAACCTCGGGAAGGAGTACCTGCTTCCCACAGTCGGTGCAAAATAAGAAGCCGGCGCCGGCGTCGATTTTTTTTATAACCGTGACCCGTTCTTGCCGATGCTTGCCTGGACAATAAACTGGCGGGTATTTCCTCACCTTTACATTGCGCTCGCGAAGAAACTTCTCGAATAACCCTTCGAAGAGGCTGCGAGCGTATGCCGGGGTCGCGCTAGCATAGTAGAGAACAAACTCCACCTGCGCCTCGGTTTCTTCAACCTGCCGAAATCCACAGACTTCGCCGGGACCTAACTCGTATTGTGCCTGGTTTTGCCACTGGTTGGTGCGGGTAAAAGTGTTGGTATATCCCAGCTTTACGACCAGTGATGCATAGACATTTTCCAGGGCTCCGCTGACAATGTACGACACGTCATCGAAAGTCTCCTGCTCGCTTACCACTGGCCGCTTCTGATTGATGAGGGCCGGAAATATCAAGTATGTCTGGTTCCCGAGCGTCTCGCGGAAACAGATGTTGTGCTCCAGGAAAAGCACGGTGACGGCATGGAGCAAGAGCTCCCTCTCGCCGGCACTGAGAGCCGCAAGCTCGGGAAAGCTATACTCTCCGCGCAGTACTTTAGCTTCGTCGAGCGCGCCCAACTCGCGCGGATTCCGGCGCGCCTCAAGAACGAAGGAAGACGCCAGGTTCCTCAACAACTCCGGGGCAAGCAGGATGGTTCCAAGCCCGGAGGAGGTCCGCAGGGTTCGCACATAACCATGACTGGCCAGGTGTTCAACCGCCTTCGACATTTCACTCTCGGCAAAAGTGAAACCTGGATCTGCTTCCTTTAATCGCGCCTGCAGCTCCGCATGGCTGATCAAGATTCCCTTTTGATTGCCTTCTCCGTTCTTAGAGGCTTCCTTGAGCGCCAGCACATACTCCTTGATCCGCTTGAAGGTTGCAGTAGTTATGCTGGGAGTCATTTCCTGCCATGCAATCTGTTCGACAATGCGCGCCTTGAGTTCTGGAATCCCGAGCTCGGTTTTGGCGCTTACCGACAAATAGCCTCCGCTGACGGAGTGTTGCTCGCAAAGGCGGTCGAGGTCCGTTCGGGGTACCACCAGATCGCCGCGGTCGACGCGTTGCGCGACCAGGATCTTCTTCTTGTTCTTAGGACGGGAGAGCTGCTGTATCCAGTATTCAACTCCTTTTAGCGGCTGCTCGCGGTTGGTGCCGTCGAACACGATGATAGCCAGATCAACATCGTCAAGAAACAGTGCGTGAATCAAACGGTAATCCGGTTGTCCGGCAAAGTCCCACAGCACAGCTTCACATTCGGTACCGTCGGGACGCTGGACACATAGCTCGCGCACTACCCAAAACTGTTCGCCGTGAGTGGAGGAGTGCTCGGCAAAAGTTCCCGTGGCAAGCCGCCAACCTAAGCCTGTTTTGCCCACGCCCTGGTCACCCACCAAGGCGATCTTGGCCGCTGCGTACTGAACCGACTCGCTCAGTGGAGCGGCTTCTTCCAGCGCGCCCAATTCTATGTTCCAGATGCGGATAACATTGTTGGAATCGTCGCGCGAAACCAGGATTGGCTTCTTGGGGTGAAAGGCCAAGCCGGAAAGGTAGGTGCCCTCCTCTTCGAGCACACCTAGCTCCTGCCAATTGTCACTTTTCCAAATGCGAACGGTGCCGTCTGCCGACTTGGAGGCCAGCAATCGTCCGTCAGCGCCGAAGGCGACGCACAGCACGCGCGCGGTATGTCCTTCGCGAATCACCGTGGGTCGCTCGTTCTCGATATGCCACAGTTCGATCGTTCCACCGCCGGTGCCTGCCGCGATCGATTCACCGTCCGGTGCCCACGAGATGCTGCTGAACCAGTGCCTCCCCTTGAGGATGTGCCGGAGTTCTTGCGATGCGAAATCCCAGATGCGGATGGTCTGATCCCCCGAAGCCGACGCAATGCTCTTCCCATCGGGAGAATAGGCAACAGAATTTACCGCGTCATCGTGCCTTCCTAATACCTTGATCAAGTCGCCGGTGTGCGCATTCCACAAGATGACCTGTCGATCGAAGGCGCCCGATACGAGCGTGCCTCCGTCGGGCGAGAATGCAATGGTCAATACGTTGTGCTCATGACCGCGGAGAGTCCGGATCAAGCTGCCACCCTCAGGATCCCAAAGCCGGATCGTCGTATCATCTGACCCGGAAGCAACGATTCTGCCATCCTGAGACCAGGCTACACAGCCGACTTCGCGGTCGTGTCCCAGCAACTGTCTCGCAGGCGTACAATCCCCAGCCTTGACCAGCCAAATCTTCCTGGTGTGCGCACCCGCCAGCGCAACCGTCTCAGCATCGGGAGAGAGGGCAATGCCGTACACCGGCTCTTTGTGCTCGCGAAAGGTGCACCTGCGGCGAAATCCTGACGGCACCTTGGCCGGCTGTAGTTCAAACAAGTGGTAACCGTAGTCGGGCAGATCCAAATAAAGTCCGGGAGTCAAAAGGCGGTCACCGTCGCGTATATACCTGGCATCGCTAAGTTGATCGCGAAACGCCCAGCAGAGCCCGTCGGCTTTAGGAAGGTCGAGCGGCAGATAGCACTGGGAGCGGCTGGAGGAGAGATTTACCACGACTAGCCGCCGCTCGTTTCCTGCGACCCAGTGAAAAGCGATGAAATTCCGGCATGAGAGGTTTCCATCGGAAACTTGCTGAGGATTGAGAAGCTTCCATTGACCGCTGTGGAATAGCTCCGCAGACAGTGCTTGCAGGAGCCGCTTATAGTGAAGCAGGAGGTTATCATCGGATGGTTCGAAAGGGCGGCGGCCAAGTTGCACAGGAGTCCTAATTTGCCAACCTTCCATCTGGCCTTCATGGACAAGGCGGGCGCCCGGCAAAGTGAGAGCAAGTGTCGAGGCTGCTCGACTCCGCTGATTTCCTAAGACGGACGAGGCGCGGCCTTCATCGTGGTTTTCAATGAACCGGCATAGATGCCGTTGGTACTGGATTGGAGCTTCGAGATGGGATGTAATCGCGACAGGATCACCTCTGACAATTCGGTCGTAAAGACGCTTGTCGTATACGTAATCGAACCCGAACTGCTGCATCTTGTATTCGAGGTCCCAGTAAACTTCCGCCAGCATCAGGAAGTCGGGATATTTTGACTTAACCTGTTGAATGGCATATGGCCAGAATTCACCGCCGGCAACATTTGCGTCTAACTCACCGCCCCACGTTCGCAGAAAAATCTCATTGTTTACCAACATCGCCATGTCGCAACGTACACCGTCGCATCGGCTGGCAACGTCGAGCAGGGTATCGGACATGGCTTGCCGTGTATCGAATCGGCGGTAATCCAGTTGTACGGTGTCGGTCCAGCTCGCGAAGCTGGGGTCGCGACCGTGCGCAAGAATGGTTTGCTGGTCGCCACGGCGGGCGGTGAAGTAATCACCAGGCCGGTTCTGAAGGTCTTGCTCGGTGCCGTGTAAGAACCGCTCGGGGTGACTTAAGAGCCAAGGGTGATCGACTGCCATGTCGTTGGCAATGAAATCCAACATCAATTGCAGGCCGGCCTTTTTCAGGCGATCGCGGAAGGCCGCTAACCCTTGATCTCCGCCCAACGCCGGGTCAACGGTATAGTCATAGATCGCGTACGGCGAGCCAACAACATCGCTCGGCTGATAATCCGGAAGCGCCTTGCGGTACTCGGAGATCAAACCTTCGTGCTGTTCTGCAATTCGACGCGCCTCCGGACTGCGGTGCCACGCCCCCATTAACCACACTGCATCGAAGTGACAATCGACTAAACGCTGTATTTCCGCTTCAGGCACATCGGCAAGGGTCACCGGACGGTTGTTCTGTTGGCTTATAGTTGCGAGCCATACCCATGTATTGATCTCGTAAATAACTGGATACAAGGGCCAATTGCCCATTAAAGGTCACCTCTGGCGATCTCGCACGAATATGGGACAGAGTTCCTCGAACAGTATCCTCTTCGATACTCAGCATTCCACAACCCCCGGCGGCGAGGGCTGTGCAAGAAGATACAACGGCGGCAGAAGGCGGGCAAGGTCAGTATTTTACTCCCGGCGGAGTCTACCAGGCTTTTTGTTAGCACCACCAAGGCCGAGAGCTTTCCTCGCTCTTGGTACCGCAGGCCTAAGCGTACCATCGGCGATGGTGGGATCGCCGATCTGCTCGTGCGAACGCGAGATCGGCAACTGGGAAGTGAGGATGGTGGAACGAGTCTGGTAGCGATCCTCACAGATCTCCCAGACTTCGCGGCGCTCGGCTTCATTCAGCGGCGCCATGGCCCAGGCTTGGTGACTTTCGAGTCTGCTACCGGAAGTGTGAGCGGTACTGCTTTGGCGAGCTTCTCGATCTGTTCCTGGATCTCTGCGTCTTCTTTTGCCGGGCGAATTTCGAATTCGGATGTCGCACTCAAGGTTGCTGCTTTCTCCCTGCTAAGTTGTCCTCCAGCTCTTCTAATTTGCCGTGCAGGTGTTCTGCCACCCCGCCGGAAGGGTCGAATTGACCCGCAAGACAGCGGCATGGCTGCGCCTCAAGGTCTCATCGATTCTCCCCGCGATACTTTGGAGCTCTAGCAGTGTCCGGCGACGTTCGTCTGCCAGATCGACTTTTTTGGCTTCGGTGAGCAGGTTATCGAACTGATCGACCGCGATTCGAAGTGGCTGGACCACCTCACGAACGTCGGAAAGCGATCGCTTTACGACAGTGATCTCCCTTTCCTTCGCTTGTCTCTCCCCCGTAGTGGTGGCGAGCCTTTCTCTCGCAGTCTTAAGTTTATCTTGGCTTTCATCAAGCTGTTGCTTTTCGGCGTTCATGGTGTCACGCGCAATCTCCAGCCGCCGGCGGGCGGCCGGTAGATCTCTCTCAGCCTGTGCAATGTCACTCCACGGGTTCCTGTTACCGTAACTGCAAACAAAGAGCGAATACCCTGGATCTTTCGGGTCACAACTTTTTTTCCACTTCTCGTAGGCGGCGCGGCCCGGCATATTTTCGTAGGCCCTTGTTTTCTCAGCGACATCCCTTTCTGCGGCCTCGAAATTCAATTTAAGTTGGTTGTAAGCGGGCTCTAGAATTGTAACTTCTTTGGCCCGCTCCTTTTCCTCGGCGACCAACGCTCCAATAAGCCCCTCCAGTTCCTCGCTTCGCCTTTCCAGCTCTCCCTGGCGCTGACCCAGGCACGCGACGAGATGGTTGAGATCGGTCTGGACGCCCTTCGCTTCTTCCAGTTTCGGAGTAAACGCCGCTACTGCCTGCTGGTACTCGCTTGGGGCCTGCGCCAGTGCTCCCGGCTGAAACGCTTGGGACATCGCGAACAAAGACAGGCTGACCGCGATTGCTGAAAGCAACTTGCGGCTCACATGCATAATCCTCAACCCTCCTGTTGTTGGACCGATCTTTGCGTAATCCCTGTACCCTCCCAAAGCCGCGTCTCATCCCATCCCGAGGGATCGGATGAGACGCGACGAAAGGCGGTTTACGACGTCTTTTTGGCGCTGTCGGTCAGTTGCTTGCGATAGCCACTGATCTCCACGACCTTCGCGTCCGCAGCAGTTTCCCGTTCTGCGACAATTTTCTCAAGCTGCTCCGACGCATCCTTTAAGTAAGCCTTAAGTTCATGGCCCTGGATATATTTTCCGCTTAGCTTGTTTAACTTGGTGCGTCCATCGGCGAAGCTCTGATTGAACTTGTCCGAGACATGACGTATCGCGTTCCACTCCGCGGTTTGCCTCAAGAAAAACTTGTCAGTGCTTTCAATGAGATGCTTATAGAAGGACTCACGAAGCCTCGGTCTGCCGGCTGCATCGTCAAACAACGTTATGTCCTCTTCAGTTTCGTCGCTCACGCGATCCATGAAAGCGGCGAACGACTTGAAGAAGGCAGCGATTTCAATGATGATTTCCTGTGTTCGCTTCAAGGCGGTGAGGCTTACGTTAAGCGACTGGATAGCAAGCTGCACAATTTCCTGTTCGCTCATACTGCCTATAAGCAGCGCTTTGATCTGAACCAATTCCGCGTTCTGGGTGCGTCGTTCTTTTTCGTAAGCTTCGACCTTGTCGAGCATCTGCATCTGCAATTTGCGCAGACTGGCCGCTGCATCTTCGGCCTTCTGGCTCATTTGGCCGAGCCCCTTTTCCATTGCGGTGAGAGAGGCCTGAAGACCCGACAAAACCCCTATAATCGACGCATATTTGTCCTCTTCGGTCTTCAATTCCTCCTTCTTGCCGCCGATGCGCTTCTTGATCGCTTTCACAGTTTCGGAATCATCTTTATCTTCTGCAGCCGTATCCGTAGTTGTATCCGCAGGCTTGCCTTCCTTCTGCTTCTGGGTTTTCAGCTCATTTTCAATGTCCGTAACGTCTTTCTTTAGCCCGCTAATCTTCCCCTCTAAAACCTTCGCTTCGGCCGTTTTGTTCGATATATCTTTTTTGGCCTTAATGACGTCCTCATCGGTGGGGTCTTTCTTCACTTCGGTGGCGTTCTTGTCCCCCACCGCCCGGTTCACCGTGCTCACTGCCGCTGACGCAACAACAGACGCGCCGCCTGTGGCTGAAGCCGTCAGCGCCGTAACAATCGCCGGGATCGCGCCCGCCACCATCTGCGCCCCAACCTGCACGATCGACATGATAAACGCGCGCTCTTCGGCGGTATTGGCTCGAGCCTCGTATTGTTTCGCCATTTTGTCGTATTTCTCGACTTCGCGTGCCAGGTCTTGTACCAGCGCTTCGAGCTGTTCGCGCTTGGCGTTCGATACGGCGATCTGTTTCTTGATCGCAGCCGCATCGTCCAGGCGCTTTGCCAACGCCAGCTCGCTCGCCGATGTCGCGGCCCGGGTGTCCCTGATGATGCCGTCGTAGGCAGCGGCAATGACCTCCAACATCGTTTTTATCTCTAGTGCCTGGGCTTTGATATACTTGGCCAACTTAATGATGTCGTCCGTGAGGAAGGTTTTTATTTCCTTGACGCCCGCTTCGTCGTCCGGGCCTTTGCACTTTCTGACGTCCTCCCAGTCGGAAAAAAAAGTGCCAATCTTCGCGAGGATGTTATCGGCTTTGCCGATCGCCTTGCTCATCGCAATCTCGCTCTCTCCCTGGGCCCTGATCAGCTCGCCCATGATTGCGGCGATTTTTACGCGGATCTGCCCATCTTCCTGGGGAGTAGTGTTGTAGGCGATATAAAGAAGTTCGATCGCGTGGTCCGTGTCTTTCTTCGCGCGCGCGACGTTGTACGTGCCCTCGAGTTTTTGCACATAAAGCTCGGTGACTTCCGCGTCTGGTGGCGGAAGTACGAGTGGAGTCGCTTTACCGAGCTTCCCGATTTGATTCTCTATAGCTTCCTTGAGTTTCTTCGCGCGGTTTTCAAATGTAACTGTCTCACCCATGGTTTTTCCTTCCTCTCGACTAACTTATCTTAGTCTGGAATCACAAAGCGCCTGCGGCCGTTCCGATTTTCTGCTTCACGTCGGCCATGAATCATCCTTCACCGATCGTGGTTTACGCCTCCGCTTGTCCAACTTAAACGTTGAGGCTCCCCGCCGGGCAGGAATCAATTTAACCTGACACGCGGCCGCTCTTCGTTCCATCCTTCCCCAAACCAGCACGAGAACCTACAACCGATATTTCCGGGATTATTTACTTGATACAGCAACCCTGATACGCTTCTGGGCGTGCGTCATCCTCTAAGCGGAGCGTTCAAGCGGGTTGATAGGGCCGATGTCCACATTCAAGAGCTGAAAGCGCTTGTCCAAAGATTCAAGGAATCGAATCAAGATAAACTCCGGGCCTATAAACATCCGACAGAACCGCAGATTCTCCAGTTCCTTGTCAAACCCGGCCAAAAGGTCCGCATGGGGATTAAAGACGAGCCATTCATCAATATCCCCGAGGACGCTCCGATCCTCGTCGGGGAGACCGTCTACAACCTGCGCGCAGCGCTTGATTATCTCGTTTACGAACTCTCTGGACGCCGAAGCGGAACGCAATTCCCTATCGAAGACTGCAAACTCTCGAAAGATGGCAAGTATGGCTTCGACACCCGCCGAAAGACCTACCTGAACGGGCTTACCGATGCCCAGGTCGAGGCCATCGAGTCGCTGCAACCGTATGTAGGATGCACATGGGCGCAAACCCTGCGCGATATCTCCAACCCAGACAAACATCGGCATCTGACAGCAATAAACGCTAGATCGAAACAGATCATCGTTGTCAATCGAGATGTCGTCATCTCGCATGAAAACAGACCCGAGAAAACAGGCGTCCCCCATCCTGAAAGATATTTGGATTTGGAGTACCTGATCGACATAGCGTTTCCAGATCGAACCCCCGTTGTGGAAGTTCTTCAATTTCTCAAAGGCAGCGTTGCTGGCGCGATTAAGATTTTCGAGTCTGAGTTTTAATGACCGCACCGGGGCGCAACTCTGCTATCCTTGGATTGCGGCCCAAAGGTAGGGAGTAGAATCAATTCCGATGCCAGTCGGAAGGTTCTACCAGAGCATAGGCGCTCCGGTGAAATCGTTACACGGAGCACGCTCGCAATGCAAACCACACCCGAAGGTGTCAGTCAATCGGGACGAAGAACAATTTCTGGAAGCGTAACGGAACTGCGGCTAAATTGCCCCGCGAACACGTCAAGTCGGCAGTATTCCATTTGGGTAGTTCTGCGGTCACGGATTCTTCTGTCGCACCCCTATCGCGTAATGCGATCACTACTACGGGAGATTCGCAATTTTCGTTGTCGCATTTCAAGGCTGCGTGAAATACAGTGGGGCCGGATGGGAGTAAGTATGGGTCCTCAGATTCCGTCTGGTACGAGGGTGTCTCCCCGTGATCGTGCGTGTATCCTCGCCCGCATGTCGCACATAGAAGATTTATATTCCAGCCGTCCCGAGACCACGATCCTAGATGTCGAGTTATTCGTTCTAGGCTGGGTTCGTGCAGAAGAACTATTGACCCGCACACAGGACACTTACTTGGATAGACGAAGTGCATCAGGAACTCCTACGCCGAGTTACCAGCGCGACCAGCAAGAAGGCTCCAGCCGTGAGCGCGGTGCTGACCGAAAGGGTGATGACTTCAACGAGCGTCAAGAATAATTCCCAGGGAGGACTGAAGCCCAGCCGCGTATAGCAGTTGCTCACGCCGAGCAGAACGGGCTTCAGCAGCGCAGCGAATAAGACTGCGGACAACAGCACGAACAAGGAGACAACGAGCACCCTGCGGAGGTTAATCATGGCTTTCAGGATGCCTTCGTCAACTCCTCGAACGTGAGCGTTTTCCCGTTGACCAGGTTCCTCAGCGTGTTTTGGAATAGCTGCCCATCGGCCCGATTGGAGAAACGATAAGTGAACTCGTCCAAGTAGCGGTCAAGGTGCTTATCCGATACCTTGTGGAAGGAGCCAACCAGACCCCGCTTAAACAGTGACCAGAAGTTCTCAATCGAATTGGTGTGCGTCAGCCCGACAACATATTCCAGCTTAGAGTGATTCACTTTGGAGTGCTCGTATTCTTTGCCCACAGCTTTATATCCAGCGTATTCGTCCGTCATAAGCTGCGAGCCGGGTTCTACGCTCGCTCGCACATAAGTTGCAATGGCCCGCGCTCCGCGCGAGGGAATCTTCTGCGCCCGGACTTCTCCGCCGCGCTGGATCACGCCCACCACGCAGGTCTTGTCATACGCGGCCCGCTTGCGGCGCCTGTCGTACTTTCCCCCGATGAAGGTTTCGTCGGCTTCCACAATCCCGGCGAGCTTGTCTGGGTTGTCAGACTTCATCGCCTCACGAATGCGATGGCAGAGATACCACGCGGTTTTGTAGGAAATCCCGAGGGTGCGATGTAGCTGGTGCGCCGAGATTCCCTTTTTTCCTTCGCAGATCAGGTACGTGGCGAGAAACCACTTCCACAGGGGTAAGTGGGAATCGTGAAACACGGTGCCGGCGGTCGCAGAGAATTGATAGCGGCATCCGTTGCACTCGTATTGATGGCGCTTTTCGAGCTTCGATACTGAGAGGTTTCCGCAACGTGTGCAGCAAACGCCGGAAGGCCAGCGCAGCACTTCCAGCAATTCGCGGCAGCGATCTTCGCTGTTGAAATTCTCGAACAGCTTGATTAGATTGATGTCCATGAAGCACCTTCCCAAAGATGTTCACAAGCTCAGCGACAAACACCTTGCGGAGCATCTTTTCCCCAAAAAAGCTCTGGAGAAAATACAACGGGAACTGAAAGAGAGACCCAAGTCGCAACCGCATAAAACCTAGCCTTTCGCTCTCTTCCGTTCATGGACAGAAGTATGGCAGATTTCTAACCCGGTGTCAAGTAAATAATCCCGGATATTTCTTGTTGACATTCCACGTTGCGGATGCTTGCCACCACAGACGTGAGTGCTTCCGAAAGGAGCGCATCACTGGGGATCCCATCCTTTCGCCAAAGGCGGGCGAAAAAATGTCACCCGGCGTCCGTCCCGCCGCCACTTCGGCTGCTCCTCTGCTGCATAAGTGCCAGCTTTGAGACCGAATCTATAGATATCCTTTCCCGCCGCAAGCGGTACAAGGATTCCCATTTTTATCTTTGCCCGTCCCACCGCAGGTCTGACACTTTAGATGGGCCGATTGAGCAGTTAGTGGAAGGTGGTCCCCCCTGCCGTCGTTTATGCCGAAAATCGCGCCTTCAGGTGCGTCTGCCATGGCGAGTAGCTCCTGTATTCAGGTTGAGTTGTTTGAAGCCATAGAGGAACCAATTAAACCATCCCGGCCTGTCCATTTAATATTGCACACTTTTTAAAATATCTTTGGCCCCTCGAATCGCAACCAGCACTTCCAGCAAGGTGGCCGTGTTGCGGACGCCTCCCAGCCGCTCTGAGCGGTTCTGACATGAACGGCTGACCAGCCCCCTTTCCGCTAACGGCAGGCGAAAGGACGGGGCGCCAGCTCGCCAGACCTTTCTTCTAAGGAATGAAGAATGTTACCTCACAACCACCCCTTCCCGTTGCTACTGGTGGGGTTACGCAGCCAGCCTGCCATGTTTGGCCATTGGAATCCAATTTGTAGATTGCTCCCTTGTAAATCCATGGAACATTCTGCACACCTGCGATGTGAATAACAAAAGCATTCCCCCTCATCGGGTCTCCGGTTCCGTTTACCGTATTGCCCGGATTGCCACCGCTGATCGTAACTTGTGCCATGCCGAGCACCTCCTGTATTCAGGTTGAGTTGTTTCCGAAAGTCGTATCGCTATCATGCCGGCCGGCGGCGGTCAATTCAATAGTGCACACTTTTGAAAATGTCTTCGGGCCCGCGAACCGCAACCAGCAGCTCCAATGAGGTCCAATTTCGTTTTGGCGCCCAACAGCCCGACACAGTTTACTTACACGTCGTGCATTTAAGCGTGTCTCTTCCGCTTTTCACGTCTACGTCAAAGACGTGGCACGTCTGACCATTCTCCTGGTTTTTTACGGTTACGTGACTTTTTGCTCTTAGGTTAGAGGGGCATGGAGTTCCGCCCCCATGGGGTGGCTTGGTTATTTGGCACTTCTTATCGTGCCAGGCCGTCGCTAAAGCCGTATTGTTCGTGTTATTAACGAGGGCGTTGAGCAAGCTCAGTCCTTGGGCATCCACATCGAGGTCTTGCGCCTTAGTGCACTGGGCTGAAACGTGAACCGAAGCCATGCTCAGAATGATGGCGACGGCCCCCATCACTACGCATTTTTTCATACAGTGAAACAACATTGAGTTTATTGCCTCCTCCGCAAAATGGTTATTACCCGAAAGCTTCCAACGGCCCCCAGTCATAAATGCTCAACCGAGAGGATTTCTCTGTTCAGCGCGGTGGCAGTGACTGCAAACCTGAGCGTCCCTCTAAACGTTCTCGACGGTTGGACAGCCCCGACGGTATCGGCCCAACGGCTGATGTCCGCGCGAACACTGTTCACGTTGACTGCGCCTTATTGTCTCTGTCCCGCCCCCCTCAGGGCTCACAGATTCGTGAGGTCCAGATAGCCCATGGTCGCCCTCGAACTACTGCATTGTGGTAGCAGGAACAATACATCCAAACAACGGTATGCTGACGGCTTCCTCCTTACTTCCGCAGGCAAACTGGAGGATAAAATCACACTCCATTCCAAGTGTCAAGAGTTTTCTGGCAGCGGTACTGCCTCAGGCGACGAAGTACAAGCTGTCGAGGATGCCATCGGCGATTTGTGCGATCGCCAATCTGCTCGCGCCTGCGCGCCTACGAATGTTGCGCGACCCACGCTACGGGGGTGAGGTCTGCGAGGCGCTGGATCGGGAGATCGGCCAACCCGGGAAGAACCGCGGCCAAGTAGTCGCGCACTGGGAGTTTCAAACGGCGGCACCTTTCCACAACCGAGAGGATCGCCGCCACCACCTTGGGTCCCGCCTGTGGACTGCCGATGTGTAACACGGAGGCCGTTCCGCTTCGCCTTTTCACGCGTGGGCACTTCCGATAAGGCCCTAGCGTTACACGGCCAGATGAAAGGAAAGCATTCGTAAACACTGGCCGACTTGCAGGGACTTACCGGGAATTCGATTCGACGGAGCGCCCTGGTAGCTTTCCAATCCAGGAATGCTTATGATTATGAGAAGACGGATGGCTAATACCCATGCTGGATCCAGCGAAACTCGCAGGCAAATCGTTAAGGGGATGATTGGAGCAGCGGCCCTTGCTCGCTCATATTCGTTCGCTGCACCTGCCAACTCAGAGGCGAAGATGGATGTAGCAGAGGTCCGGCATTCCACTGTGAAGGTCGGTCCCGTTACCGTGTTCTACCGAGAGGCCGGGGTTGAGGGTCGTCCGGTTCTCTTGTTGTTGCATGGCTTCGCAAACTCATCGCACTACTTTCGGCACCTGATGCCGCGGCTCGCGAACCGCTTTCATCTGATTGCTCCTGACCTGCCTTCGTTTGGCTTTACCAAGGTGGATGGAGAAGATTATCGTTACACCTTTGCACAATTGACGGAGACCACCCAAGGGTTCGTGGACGCCCTTGCATTACGACGCTTCGCCGTGTACGTCTTCGATTACGGTGCGCCGATCGGATTCAACCTTGCAGTCGCCGATCCGGGCCGCATCACTGCAATCATCTCCCAGAACGGCAACGCATACGAAGAAGGCTTGGGTGAGGGGCCATGGGCTCCTTTGCGCGCCTATTGGAAGCAGCCATCAGTGGCCATTCGTGACAAGATCAAAGAACGTATGTCGCTGGATGGCGTCCGCGAGGCGTACTTCCACGGAGTTCCGGATGTCTCCAGGATCGAACCCGAAGCCTACTGGCTCGATGCTGCACTCCTCGCACAACCGGGCATGATGGACCTACAGGTCGATCTCAAGCTTGATTACAAAGCCAACCTCGAACGCTATCCCCTTTACCAACAGTATCTCAGGACGCATCGGCCTCCGTTGCTCGCCATATGGGGCAAGAACGACAGCTTCTTCATTCCGCCTGGCGCAGAAGCATTCAAGCGAGACGTGCCCAATGCAGCCGTGACATTCCTGAACACTGGGCACTTTGCTCTGGAAACCAACGTTGAAGACATTGCGTCGGCAATTCTGAAATTGCCCATGCGAGGGTGACGATTGACACCTACAAAAGTGGGCATTGGCCGTTCATCGAGGCGTGCGGCTAGCAGCAAGCTGCTCCGTCGATCGATCACGTCGGTAACTTGCCGGCGAGCCAGTAATCGACACTGAACTTTCCCGGACCAGAGCAGATCAACCAGATAAAGAAGAGCACGTACAAGACTTCCGGAAGGTAGAGGAAATCGTCGAGCCAGTTAAGAGGTGAGAGTCCTTTAGGCATGGTGGAAAGCGCGTTGGTCAGGGTGGCGACAATCATATCGATCAATAAAGCCACGCAAGCCGGGCTCGAAAGAAACCCCACAGTCAGCAAGGATCCGCAAACGAACTCGACGCCGGACACGAAATAAGCCATCTGTTGTGGAAACGGGACTTTGGCCTGAACGAGCGTGTCGTAAACAGGTTTCGTGCCGCCCGCGACAAACAATTTGCTTCCGCCGGAGATGGCGAAGAACAGCCCGATCGAAACGCGTACCAGCAGGATGGCATATTGTTCCAAATCACTGCCACCCAGCAGCGCAAACTGGACCAACCGTTTCCAATCCATCTCTTGTCCCTCCATCGAAGGGAAGCGTTGTAACGATACCCGATGTCACACCGGCTTGTCCGGCAACCCCGCTAATCAGGACTTAGCGAGCCGATCGCTCGATGTCGGTGATGGTGAGAAAATGCGCGATGCTGATCCCCTCTCGCGGGGGCATCTCATAGCTCTTCTGTTCGATTTGTGCGCTGTTCATTGACGACTCCCGTTGAGTGCCGGTAGAAGAAGTTTCAGAAGCGCTTCATCGGAGAACGGGTTCTGACCTGAGATCAGCTCGCGATCTTGTAGGACGTAGCTCGACCATGGAGCGAGCACACTCACGTCGCCGCCCGCCGTCTGCAAGGCGAAGTCCGGGTAGAAGAGGACCTTACCGCCAATCTCAAGCGGTTCCCGCTGCTGCTCTTCCGCTGTCGAAAAGATTGTCATCTTATATCCAGAATAGATCCAACCTTGAGCCTTTGCCCGCGCTCCAGCGGCATCGCCCGCCGTCAGCGCGGCGACGAACTCCGTCGAATTCGGGAGGGCCGAGAGTAGTGAAATCGGGCCATGGCAGAGCACAGCCGTAGGCTTGGATGTTTCGTGAAAGTGTCTCATCACTATGCCGGCATTGGGGTCATCGAGAAGATCGATCATCGGGCCATGGCCGCCGGGAACGAAAACAGCGGCATATTGATCCAGGCCCGATGCGATGACATCCGCGATGCGGCTTGGATCTCTGAGCCCCGTCAGGCCGTCGCGGAATATCATATAGTCCTGAAGCTTGGCCGCGTCCCCGCCGAAGAAATCGGCGACCTCTGAATGCACATCCACTTGGGGAGCGTTGCCCTCGGGGTTGGCAAAGGTGATTTCGTAGCCCTCCTTCATCAGGGCGCGAACCGGAACCGTCAGTTCGTTGAGATAGTAGCCGGCGCCGGCATAAAGCCCGCCATCTTTCAAGCGCAAGCCGCGACCGCTCGAGACCAGTACCAATACTTTTCCTTTTGTTGCCATTCTGTTCTCCTCTCTGAAATCGGTACTAAGACTAGGGACAGACGGAACGTCCCATTCATTGAAATCGGGGAACGTTCTGTCTGTCCCCACTGTTTACCCAAAGCGCGCAAGGGCATGCCGTCGCGGTTGATGTTGGTTATGGCTGCGGGAATCCGAACATCAACCACGACTGATTGGCCGCCCAATGCGGGTACAGCTCGATCATCTGATCGAACAGCTCCTGGTCGGAGGTCGCGGCTTTCTGCAGCCGATCGAAGTCCAGAAGGTAACGCTTGGTGTCCTGGATCGTCGACGGAGAGTCGGGCGCGCCAGGCTTCTTGTGACCGGCCACAACCATCGCCGGGTTCAGCGCCGCTAACCGGTCGAGCGCCGCGATCCAATTCTTCCGGCTCTCCGGAGTGGTGTCGCCCACGTACATGTGGCACTGGTTGTACACCACGTCGCCAGCGGCGATCAGGCCGATCGACGGAACGTAAAGAGACGTTGAATCGGGACAATCGGTGCGGCCCTGCTCGATGATGCGCAATTCGTGGCCCTCAAGCGTGAAGCTGTCGCCCTCATAGGGCTCAGGCGCAACCAACTTAGTGGGCACTTGTCCAGGAAACAACTGGCGGGCCAGCCGCTCCACTGTGGGAGTGAAAGACATCTGCATGGTCTCCACTGTTTTGGGCGTTGCTATCGCTCGAGCGCCCGGGAAACGGTCGAGCAGAATGCCCAGACCGTAGAAGTGGTCGAAATGGGCATGCGTTATATAGATGGTCTCCAGGTTGCGGTTGTGCAGCGCAACCCAATCCGCGAGAGCCTCGGCCTCAGCCACCGTCAGCATTGCGTCTACCAGCACCGCGTCGTACTCGCCGAAGATTAAAGTCGACGTGATCGGGTCAAAGCCGAGCGCTTCGCCGAAGGGCTTCGGCCGCTCGCCGACCATAGTCTTTCCCGGGGCCGTAAAAACGTTCACACTAAGCGTGTTCGACGCGACAGGCACGGTCACGCGCGTGGTCTCTTTTAGCCCATTTGTGCCGTCCATTTGGCACTCCTTTCGATGTCAGAGCGAGTGACTGTTCAAAGCAAAATTGGCAGAAGCGCGACGACAAATCCGTCGGACGAACGTATCGATCAAGACCAAAGTACTGGCTCGACACAGCGGCCCGGAAGGCCTCAAGAGAACATCCGCAAGCGTTTAAATCCGAATCCCATCCGGGCCGAGTGTTAACCGTAGACCAAGTCCGTGCTCTGCCCGACCTCGATAATGTAACCGTCGGGATCGCGGATGTAGCAGCGAATCTCGCCGTACTTGGGTATTGGCTCCGTGATGAACTCGCCCCCCCGACTTTTCCATAGTTCATAGCACGCTTGAATATCCGCGACGCGGAAATTCATAAAGCTGTTGATATGATTCGGGTCGGGGACGCTGAGCGTTACCGTCGGCTTATCCGGGGTCGGCCCGCCCCCAACGTTCAGAATCATCCAGATATTCGCAAGCTGAAGGTACGCAGGCGCGTTGCCGTCACCCAGG
>Ga0181530_10000834_pt1 | contig 39783 bp, 33 predicted proteins | sample PEATcosm2014_Bin_42_FD_119769 | JGI IMG/M metagenome (GOLD analysis project Ga0181530, IMG submission 119769) | Peatland microbial communities from MTU Mesocosm Facility, Houghton, MI, USA - PEATcosm2014_Bin10_60_metaG | ecosystem: Environmental > Terrestrial > Soil > Wetlands > Peat | place...
CGGTAGGCCACGTTCTCCTTGACGGTCATGGAGTCGAACAGGGCGCTTTCCTGGAACACCATCCCGATCTGGCGGCGCAGCGCGAACAGCTCTTGCTCCCGCATGGCGGTGACGTCGTTTCCCAGGACGTGGATATGCCCGCGGTCGGGCTTGAGCAGGCCGAGGGCCAGCTTGAGCAGCAGGGTCTTGCCGGTGCCGGCCACTCCCAGCATGATCTTGGTCTCGCCGTGCTCGAGGTGGAACGAGACGTCCTCCAGCACCCGGTTCTCCTCGAAAGCGAGGCTCACGTTGTCGAACACGATGACCTTCTGCGGGACGGGCTCAACCGCGAGCGCACCGGCGGGGCTGGGAGCTAGAGGCGTGGACATGGGCGGACTAGTTCTCCAGCAAGGCCATCAGCAGCTTGGTGACGAAGAAGTCGGCCACCAGCAGCAGCACCGACGACGCCACCACGGCCTGCGTGGTGGAGCGGCCGACTCCTTGCGTGCCGCCCTTGGTGGTCAGGCCGAAATAGCAGCCCACCGTGGAGATGATGAAGCCGAACATGGTCGGCTTCAGCAGCCCCATGAAGACGTCGACAAAGCGCAGCTTCTCCCAGGCCGTGGTCCAGTACTGGGCGGAGTCCAGGCCGAGGATAAAGCGGCTGACCGCCCAGCCGCCCGCCAGCCCGACCAGGTCGGAGATGATGGTGAGGAAGAACAGCATGGTCGCGGTGGCGACCACCCGCGGCGTCACCAGCTTCTTGGAGGGATCGGTGCCCAGGGCGCGCATGGCGTCGATCTGCTCGGTTACCACCATGGAGCCCAGTTCGCTGGCCATGCCGCTGGCGTTGCGCCCGGAAACCATCAGGCCGGTGAGCACGGGGCCGAGTTCGCGGACCATGGAAAGCGACACCAGTTGCCCGGTGAGGGAGAGCGAGCCGAATTGCTGCAGGGTGGCGGAAGTCTGCAGGGCCAGCACCGCGCCGGTGAAGAAGCCGGTCAGCACCACGATGGGCAGCGAGCCCACGCCGATCAGGTCCGCCTGCATCAGCGTGTCGGCCAGGTAGCGCGGATGGCTGAAGAGGTTGACGATGGAGCGCCAGGCGAGCACCGAGTAATCCTGGATCGCGAGGACCGACTGCTTCGTGTAGTCGATGGGCGAGATCAGTTCCATGGAAGCAAGCGAATATAGCAGAGGCGGCGCACGGAAAAAAGCACGGGAATTGCGGCGCCGTCACGGGCGCGGCCGGGTGCGCTAGAAGCGGTCCCACGCTAGACGTAGCCAGGTCGTGTGAAAGGGGCACGCCCTTCAGGCGTGCCGTGCCCATCCGCGGGCATTAGCGGCACGGCTGAAAGCCAGCCCTCCCGTTTTGCTGGTCACGAATAGTCCAGGGGCGGGTGGCCCGGCCTACCATTTCCTATCGCCCAAATCCTTGAGGGGCACCCTCAGGATTACTCGCGGCCCTTGCGCTTGATCTCGATGTTGAGGCGCTTGATCTTCTGATTGAGCGTGGAGAGCGGGATGTGGAAGCGGTCGGCGGCTTCGGTCTGGTTCCAGTTGCAGCGCTCCAGCATGTTGATGATGATGCGGCGCTCGCAGTCCTCGACGATGTCGAACAGGCTGGCGTCGGGGCTGGAGTCGAAGACGCGCGCCGCGGCGTCGCGGCCGGTCACGCTGGGCGGCAGCAGGTCGGCGCCGATGGCCGCTCCCGAGGAGAGCACCACCGCGCGCTCCACCACGTTTTCCAGTTCGCGCACGTTGCCGGGCCAGTCGTGGTCCATCAGCGGGCGCAGGGCGTCGGTGGAGACCTGCTTGGGCGAATGGCCGTTCTCGGCGCAGAACCGCAGCAGGAAGTGCTCCACCAGCAGCGGGATGTCCTCGCGGCGGTTGCGCAGCGGCGGCAGCTCGATGTTGATGACGTTCAGGCGGTAGAACAGATCCTCGCGGAAGCGTCCTTCCTGCACCAGTTTCTTGAGGTCCACGTTGGTGGCGGCGATCACGCGCACGTCCACTTGCAGCTCGTGCACGCCGCCCAGGTGCATGAACTTGCGGTCCTGGAGCACGCGCAGGATCTTGGCCTGGGTCTCCAGGCTCATGGTGCCGATCTCGTCCAGGAACAGGGTGCCGCGATCGGCCACCTCGAACAGTCCCTTCTTGGAGACGACGGCGCTGGTGAAGGCGCCCTTGACATGGCCGAAGAGCGTGGATTCCAGCAGGTCGGTAGGCATGGAGCCGGCATTGACCGGCACGAACGGCCGGTCCTTGCGCGGGGAATTCATGTGGATGGCCTTGGCGATCAGCTCTTTGCCAGTGCCGCTCTCGCCCTGGATGAGGATGGTGGAGCGGCTGGGCGCAACCTGGCCTACCAGGTCCAGGATGCGCAGCATGGGCTCGCTCTTGCCCACGATGTTCTGGAAGTTGTAGCGCTGCTTGAGAGCCCGCTTGAGCTGGACGTTTTCTTCCTCGACCCGGCGGCGGGCGATGACGGTGCGCACGTCGGCCAGCAGCTTCTCGTTGTCCCAGGGCTTCTGGATGAAGTTGGCGGCGCCGGCCTGCATGGCGTTGACGGCGTTCTCCACCGTGCCGTAAGCGGTGATCATGATGACGGCGAGCTGCGGGTCGCGCTCGCGAATTACGGCCAGCACCTCCAGGCCATTCTTGCCGGGCAGCGCCAGGTCGAGCAGCACCAGGTCAAAGGGCTGGCCGGCGATGCGCGCCAGGCCGTCCTCGCCGCTCTCGGCGGCATCGACGCGGTAGCCTTCCAGCTCCAGCAGGGTCTCAAGCGACTCGCGGATCTCGGATTCGTCGTCGATGATCAGGATCGACGCCGGGGATGCGCCTTCCTGATTTGCGGTTACGCGCTGCAATACTGCCATGTCAGCCATTAGGAATCCCTCACTGTCTCGCAACTTGCAACGCTACGGTGGTGGAGGTTGTCATCCTTCGCGAGCCGAAGGCGAGCGGAGGATCTGACGCGAATGCCGGCGCCACCTGAACCGGTTGTGCGGACTGGTATGCCAGATTCTCCCGCCTCCCTTCGGTCGGTGGAAGAATGACAATGGACGCTTGCTGGAATTCTCCTACACACTCCAAAATCGTGTCCTTCCCGGGCAAATCCTTCCGCGAGCAGGCGATTCACTCTCACGCGCTCACCGCCCTTCTCACCCGCGGAAACTCCAGGTGGAACGTGGTGCCGGCGCCGGGCTGGCTCTCCACGCGGATCTTGCCGGCGTGTTCCTGGATGATGCCGTAGGTCACCGACAATCCCAGTCCGGTGCCGCGGTTCTGGCCTTCCCGCGGCGCCGTCTTGGTCGTGAAGAACGGATCGTAGATACGGTTGACATGCTCGGGGGCGATGCCGGAGCCGGTGTCCGACACGGACACGTTGACGCCGGCGCCGTTCACGGTGGCCACCGTCAGCTTGCCCCCGGTGGGCATGGCGTCCTTGGCGTTCAAGAACAGGTTCAGGAAGACCTGCTGCAGGCGTCCGGCATTGCCCTGCACGGCCGGCAGCCCGGCGGCGAACTCATACTTCACCTCGATGCGCGAGGTCTTGAACTGGTGCTCGAGCAGGGTGAGCGTGTCGTGGATCACCTTGTTGATGTCGATCTCCCCGAACTCGGTGCCGCTGGTGCGCGAGAAGTTCAGCAGGTTGTTGACGATCTCGGAGGCGCGGAAGGTCTGGCGGGTGATCTTCTCCATCAGCGCCGACTTCTTCTCATCGCCGGTGAGCTGTTTGGCCAGCATCTGCGCGTAGGAGGAGATCACGGCCAGCGGGGTGTTGACCTCGTGGGCCACGCCGGCGGCCAGCAGGCCGATGGAAGACATTTTGTCGGCCTGCGTCAGTTGCGCTTCCAGAGCCACCCGCTCGGTGATGTCGTCCACGATGATCAGCCGTCCGATCACGTGGAAGCGGCGCGTCACCAGCGGGGCGATGGCGATGTTGGTGATGCGGGCAGCGCCCGTGGGCGTCTCCAGGCGGAACTTGTAGAGGTTGTGGATGCCGGCGGTCTGCCGCACCCGGTAGAAGTTCTCCACGAACGATGCCGGCAGCACCTGGCTGAGCACGCGTCCCAGGACCTCGGCGCGCGGCTTGGCGTACATGGCCTCCATCTGCGAGTTCCAGGACTCGATGCGGTCTTCCAGGTCCACCGCCAGCACCCCCACGCTGATGGACTCCACGATGTTCTCGTTGAAGTCCTTCAGGCGCTCGTACTGCACCACCTTCTGCTCCAGCGAAGCGTAGAGGCGGGCGTTCTGGATGGCGATGCCGATGTAGCCGGCCAGCGTCTCCAGCAACTCCACGTCTTCGCTGGAGAGGAAGTCGCCCTCGATCGTCTTGCCCAGGCCGAGCACGGCGATGGTGCGGTGCTGCACCGTGCAGGGGATGTAGTAGTTCAGGTCCAGACGGGCGATGGCCTGCTGGGCGGTGGGCGACTCGCGCAGCGCCTGGTGCGTGTTCTCGTAGAACAGGTGGCTGGCTTCGAACCGCTCCCGCTCGAGAAAGCCCAGATCGAGCGCGCCGGTGTCGGAGATGCCGAACGACTTGGCCAGCCGGAAATGCTCGGGCTCCTCGGGATCGGCGAGGAAGACGGCGAGGCGGTCCACCAGCAGGGTGCGCGAGAGGCGGTCGGTCACCGAGCCGAGCATCTTGTCGAGATCGGTCTGGGAGCTCAAGTCGCGGCCGAACTCGATCAGGGTGCGGCGGTAGTCGTAACGCTTGCGGTAGAACACGCGGTCGAGGCGTTCCTGGATCCAGTTCTTCAAGGGGTCGAACAGGAGCGCGGCCACGATCATGGCCACCACCAGGCCGGCGGGTCCGGCGCCGGGCATGCGGGTGTGCACAATCTCGGCCGCCACCCCCACGGCGCCGAAGTAGAGACCCAGAATGGCCGCCGCCGCCAGGGTGTAGGCCATGCCGCGCTTGAAGATGATGTCCACGTCCATCAGCCGGTAGCGGACGATGGCGTAGCCGAAGGTCAGGGGCAGGAACACCAGCGAGAAAGCCGAAATCGTCATCAGCCCGCTGGGCAGAGCGCCAGCCAGGAACGGGATGACGTAGAACAGGGTGAACGGGGTGATCGCCAGAATAGTGCCGCGGGTCACCCACTTGAGCTGCTGGCGCAGGATGGGAGTATCCGCCCGCTGGTAGGTGTTCCAGAACACAACGGCGGCCACCGCGAACAGCGTGGCCAGATAGAACATCTCCACCCGGTCCAGGTTCCAGCGCAGCAGTTCGGTAGCGGCGCGCGTCCGCAGCACCCATACGTGGAATCCCAAGAGCAACAGTCCGGGCAGGTATACCAGCGGCACCACCCAAGGACGCTTACGGACGAACTCCTTGGGCTCAGGGAAGGTCAGCGCAAAGTGCAGGAACAGCGCCGGCTGCAGGAGCCAAGCCACCACGTTCGCCCAGTAGATGGTTTGGTCAAACACACTCCAGTTGCCGACATAATGGAACGAGTAGAAGACGAACGAGACCAGGCAGAAGACATAGAAGTGGGTGGACTTGGGCGCGCTCCAGCGCCGCAGCAGGACGTAAAGGCCGATGCCGAGATAGATGAGCGCGATCAGCCTGAGGCCGACATAGAGCGATTTGTCCGCCGGCACCAGAATGATGGGGACATTCAGGGGGACTTCATTGCGCACCAGCGAATAGGTGGCGCTGGTCCAGACCCCTACCCGGAAGACGCGCGCCGTCAACTGCGGAACGGTGTTGATGGTCTGGTTGTTGATGGCGACCAGTTCGTCGCCTTGCTTGATGCCCGCCTTCTCTCCCGGACTGCCGGCAAGCACCCGCTGCGCCTGCAGCCAGCCCTCGTGCTCCACCCACCAGACGCCGTCGTAGGGAACCTGGAACTGGATTTCCTTGCGAAAATTCAGGGCCGCGAAGATGACCGCCGTCAGCGTGCAGAAGGCAAGAATCACGGCGGAAAAACGGATTTGGAACTCTCGCGTCATGGGCGGCTGGGGTCGGCGGGCGCGCGAACGCACCTCTCCTGGAGGTGCAGAGTGCAACTTCGGTTCCAGCGCAGTGCTCATACAGGTCAGGCTAACCGTATTATCTGCCGAGAGTTACAGAATTGTAACCGCATTTTCCTGGCGAGGCTACAGTTTTTGGAATCCATATCCGAATAAATGGATATTCCGCCCGAACGGCGGCGGGCCGGACTTGGCGAAAAAAACGGGGAGTCTGCGAAAGACTCCCCAATAACAGAAGCGACAGAGGCGATGTCAATTGGTTGGACGGCAGCCGCGGCGGTTTCGGTTGCCCGGCCCAAGGCGGTGAATAACCGCGAAGCAGGCTTGGAGGAAGGGCCTTCGCCCTGTACTCTATCGGCTGCGCGGTCGAAGTTCCCACCCCATCAAGCCAACATCGGGCTTGACGGGGACCCCAAGTTGGCCCAGGGAGACGGGCCGTATGCACTGGCTGTTCGACGTCCTGGCTGGCCATTTTCGCGACTGGGGCTACTGGACGGTTCCGGTAGTGCTCTTACTGGAGAATGCGGGCATACCCGTGCCCGGCGAAACCGTCCTCCTGTTCGCCAGCTTTCTGGCCTATGACGAGGGCAAGCTGCACCTGCCTTACCTCATTCTACTGGGGATAGCGGCTTGCACGGTCGGTGACAACCTGGGCTACCTGCTAGGACGCCGGGGCGGACGGCGGCTGCTGGAGCGCTACCAGCACCTCTTCCGTATCCGGAACCGCACCATCCGCCGGGGAGAGGACTTGTTCGAGCGCCACGGCCACGTGGCCATCTTCCTCGCCCGCTTCATCTTCGGAATGCGCATCATCGCTGGGCCGCTGGCCGGCGTGCTGCGCATGCCCTGGCGGCAGTTCGTGCTCTTCAACTTCCTGGGGGCGGCGGTGTGGGTCACCACGATCTCGCTGGTCGGCTACTGCTTCGGTAGCCAATGGGACACGCTGGTGAAGGTGATGGGACGGGTTAACCTGGTGATCGTGATCGTGATCGTGGTGCTGGTGGTGCTGGTATTCGTCTGGCGCCGCTACCGGGAGAGAGCGGCAGACGAGCAGGGGTAACCATCACTGTGAAAAAATAACCGCCGAGACGCAGAGGACGCCGAGGGTTAACAACCAAGAAAAGTCTCGGCGAACTCGGCGTCTCGGCGGTTTACTTGTCCATCTCCGTCGACGCGGTGCTCGACCTCTAAAGGCGGCTTTATGACAGCGAGATCAGCGGCGAGCGGGCGCGCCTACGCGGCAGAAACGGCCGCGAGGTGATTTGGCCCTCAAAGGTCGCGTCCCAGCGGCCGGGAATCTGCTGCTGGCACATGGGACAGGCGCCGCTGGCCGTGAGGTGGTGGCCCCGGATGAAATAACCGAAGCGTTCCACCAGCAGCGTTTTGCAGTTCGGGCAGTACGTATTCTCTAGGTCTCCCACCTGGCCCGGCAGGTTCCCCGCATAGACGAAGCGCAGGCCGGCATTGCGGCCGATGGCGGCGGCGCGCAGCAGGGTCTCCGGCGGCGTGTCTTCCGGGTCCGTCATCTTGTAATCCTGGTGGAAGGCGGTGATGTGCCAGGGAATGTCGGGTGAGACGCCGGCCAGAAACTCCGCCATCCGCTTCAGTTCGTCATCGGAATCGTTGAAGCCGGGGATGAGCAGGGTCACGATCTCCACCCAGATTCCCATCCCGTGCAAACGGCGAATGGTCTGGAGGATGGGCTCGATTCGGCCGCCGAGCTGGCGATAGTGGCGGTCGTCGAAGCTCTTCAGATCCACCTTGTAGAGATCCACCCAGGGCCGCAGGAATTCCAACACCTGCGGGGTGCCGTTGCCGTTGGAGACGAAGCCGGTCTCGAGGCCCGCCGCTTTGGCCTCCTTGAAGATGGCCACCGCCCACTCGCTGGTGATCAGCGGCTCGTTGTAGGTGCTGACCACCACCTTGGCGCCCATCTCGAGGGCTTCGTGCACCAGCGCTTCCGGCGTGGCCGCCAGCGGCGGCGAAACCGCCTCGGGATCGCGCAAGGCTTGCGAGGTCACCCAGTTCTGGCAGTACGAGCAGTGCAGGTCGCAGCCCAGCATGCCGAAGCTGTAGGCCAGCCCGCCGGGATGGGCGTGGAAGAACGGCTTCTTCTCGATGGGATCGCACTGCACGCCGCCCACGTATCCCCAGGGGACGTAGAGCGTCCCGCCCTGGTTGTAGCGGACCTTGCAGACACCGGGCTGGCCGTCGGCGATCGGGCACTCGTGGCCGCAGGAGTAGCAGCGCACGCGGTTGCGGTCGAGCTTCTGGTAGAGCTCGGGCGCCGCTTCCCGGACTCTCTGGTCGAGGATCTGTTTCAAGGTAGCCATGAACAGGGCTCCCGCAGGCCTGCTTAAGAAAATCTTACTCCTGATTAGGGAGGGTGTATCGCCGCCATCTCGGTATGAATATATTGACAATTCATTATTACTTAGTATAAGATGAAACGGAAATGCAGGTGAAGGATTTTCATGACCACCGCGCCGCCTAAGACTCGCCTCAAGGTTGCGGACGAAGTTTGGATTGTCACGGCCTTGCTCCATCGGGAGCAGCCCGGACAGCCCGATTTCACCGTGGAGGAGATCGTGGAACGGGCGAAGCGGGCAGGGCTCAGCCAGCCGCTTCGACCCGGATTCTACGTTCACGTGGTGCAGCACTGCGTGGCCAATCGTCCTCCCAACCCTGGTCGCTACCGAATGCTCTTCGAGACGTCGCCGGGACGGCGCCGCCTTTTTCGTAAGGGTGACTCGTATCATCCGGAGCGCGAAGGGGCCAAGATGACCCCTTCCCGGCAAGATCTGCCCGACGGATACAGTGGCTTGCTGGCTTGGTATGGTGACTGGTGTTCGGCGGCGGTCAATAACGCTCCGCAGGCAGATCCGCTGCTCTTGTTGCGCGGCTCCGGCAAGCAGCTTTGGGCTGGTGAACACGCCGATGACTACGTGCGCCGCCTGCGCGAGGGTTGGGAATGAGCCGCATTTTTTGGGACACAAACATTTTCATTTATCTCTTTGAAAACTACGGAGAACTCTCCAAGGCGGCGGCAGGCCTCCGCACCAGGATGCTGGCGCGCGGCGATCAATTGCTGACCTCCACGCTCACCCTGGGAGAAATACTGGTGAAGCCCATGGAAGAGCAAGACCTTGAACTTTGCGGAAGGTACGAGGAGGCGATCGCCAAGACATCACTCATGGTTCCGCTCGATGCCAAGGCTGCAAAGATCTATGCTTCACTGCGATGCGATCGTGCACTGCGCGCTCCTGATGCCATCCAGTTGGCCTGCGCAGCGGCAGTCGGGGTCGATCTGTTCATCACGAACGACGGCCGGCTTCAAGGGAAGCAGGTTGCCGGTATTCACTTCATTGTCCCTCTTGAACAAGCGCCCCTCTAGAATTACTTGAGTATTTCGACGGTCATCGCCGCCCTTCGTAACGCCGCCGTCCCGGCGGCTGTCCCGTGGGCGTTCCGCCCACGGCTGCGAGGGCAAGATGCCCTCGACAGCCGGCCAGAGGCCGGCGCTACATTACGCTGGTCGAGTAGAATTCCTACCGGACCACATGTGGCAGGCCATCCAATCGGCGTTTTCCGGGATCGAGCGCGGGGCGTGGATACGTTTCTTCGTCGCGCTGGCCGGACTGGCGCTCGCCTTTGCCGCGGCGCTCTTCTCCACGGTCACGCGGCAATCCGGAAACATAGTAGCTACCGCCGTGCTGGCCTCGCTGGCGCTGATTCTTGCCGGAGTAGTCGCGGTGACCACGGTGCCCTACCTGGCGCGGCGGGTGGCGGTGGCCAGGGTGCGCGACGCTCTGGATTACGACGTTACCCGCGAAGGCCTGGTGTACTCCGTCTTCGTGCTGGTCATCGGAGTGGCGGCTCTCAACACCGGCAACAATCTGTTGTTCATCGTAGTCTCGGCAATGCTGGCGGCCATTGTGGTTTCGGGAGTGGCTTCCGCGAGCGTGCTGCGCGGGCTGGAGCTGGACGTTTCCGTTCCGGCGCACGTCTTCGCAGGCTCGACCTCCCTGGCCCGTCTGACGTTGCACAATCGACGCCGTCGTGCGCCGTCGTTTTCCGTCAGCGTAGTTCCACCCCGGCGGAAGCCGGCGGGCAAGCGCTGGTGGTGGGAGCGCTCGAGCATCAGCCTTCCGCTCAACGCCGAACCCGGCCGGGAATGGTTCCGCGTGCCGGACCTGCAATTGCGGGCCCGGCGCGAGGCCGCTTCCACGCCGGCGATCTTCAGCACCCCGGTCTATTTCCCCTACATTGCCGCCCGGACCGCCGCCACCGCCGACGTGGAACTGCGTTTCCACCGCCGCGGCCGCTACCAGCAGGAGAGCTTCGGGATCGCTACCCGCTTCCCGTTCTCGTTCTTGGTGAAGACGCGGCGGATCGCGCTCGCCCGCGAGGTCATCGTCTATCCCCCGGTGGAGCCGCCCGACGAGATGTTCGAGATCCTGCCCATGATCACTGGGGAATTCGAGACCTTCGTACGCGGACGCGGGCACGACCTCCACCGCATCCGCGAGCACCTGCCGGAAGACTCGGCGCGCCACGTGGACTGGAAGGCGACGGCCAAGTCCATGTCGCTGAAGGTGCGCGAGTTCACCCGCGAGGACGAGCGCAAGCTGCGCATCGTCTTCGACAATCCCGCGCCGGGCGTAGTGCCGGAGGCGGCGTACGAGCAGGCGGTCGAGATGGCCGCTTCCCTGGGCTGGCACTTCGCCGACGAGCCCACGGAACTCTCCTTCGCGGCGCCGGGCTATGGCGGGTCCGACGATGTGTACGAATTCCTGCGCTACCTGGCCCTGGTCGAGCCAGGCGCAGGCGAATCCATTCTCGATCAGCTCGAAGTCACCGACGATTACAACGTGATCTTGACGGCGCGTCCGCGGGGCAGCATCCCCACCCGCCTGTGGGCGTGTTCCTACTTTGTGTTCATGGGATAGCCACAGAGGCACGGAGACACGGAGAAAACAAATCGGACGATCTCTGCGTCTCCGCGCTGCTGTGGCAAACAAGCGCAGGTTGTGCTCGTGGTCGTGCTTGGTATAGCTCTCCGCTCGTGCCTTTTTGTTAACCACGACAGGCCGGCCTGGCCGGCCTGTCGTGGAATACCGCAGGTTACTGGATCGTATAGCTATACGGGAAAGCGGTCAGTTCATCGCCGGTGAGCTGTCCGTATGGGGGAACGCCGGCGGCGAAGTCGTCGACGTACAGCGTTCCGTGGACTACCGTGCCAGAAGCACCGGACGGCGTAATCGTCACCGTGATCGTTCCAGTCTGACCCGGGTTAAGAAGCAGCGGCGCGAACGTCCCGAAGGCGGACGTATCGAGTGCCGCCGGCCAGAGGTCACCGGTGCTCGAGGTTACCGCCGGGTCGAACGGTTTGGTATGTGCGGTCAGTGTGAGCGTGGCAGTCCCCGCAGGTTCGCCCGCGTCGCTATACGGCCCGCACTCACTGGGAGTGGCGCCCCACAGACCCGCAGCTACCCTGTCACCAGACGGACGATAGGAAGCATGCGAAGTGGTCGAGCAGAGCGAGCCCGTCTTGGCGCTGGGCACGTCCGGATCACCCGGGTAGGGGCTGAAGTCGAACATGCCTGGCAGGCTCGAGGTTTGTGAGATGGAGATGCGCGACGTTTCGGTGGGAACGAACCAGGTCGGAGAGAACGGGTCCGTCAGCGGCAATCCCACGGTGCTCGAGGCGCCCGCGAACAGCGGGAATATCGGCAACGCCACGTCCTGAGCAGGGTGGAGCCGCGGATCAACGAAATATTCCTCCGGCGCCGCGCCGTTGTTGGTGATCGTCACCGTGACGGTCACCGGCGTGCCCGCAGGCAACCTGTGGTTCACATGGTTCGGCAGCCCGGAAACGCTGGCGTTGACGTGGTTGAATTTGATGTTCCCCGTGTACGCTTGCGAAATCTCGTTCCCGACCGTCGGCTCGGCAAAGTCCACAACCAGTGTCCAGGTGCCGGCGACAGGATTGAGAGTGTAGGCGGTCAGCGACGTTCCGGGCGTTCCGTCGCTGAGGGAATTCTGAGCGTAGCCGAGAGTAGCGCCGTCAGGGCCGACCAGGTAAGCGCCCACCGGGTCTTGCGGATCGTTGGTGAGCGAAAGGTTAGCGGTGATGTTGCTGACCCCGGGCGGGACCTCAAACTGGTAATACCCCTGCTGCCCGTAGGCGCCGCGGCCATTGCCGCCGGTGAGCACGCCGCTGAAAGCTCCGCCATGGGCCACATCGATCAGGCTGCGCAACGTCACAGGAATGGTGTTGAGTCCACCATGGCCGAAATCCGATGCCAGCACGATCGAACCCGCGGTGTCGCCCGGCGATAACGGCGTGGACGCCGAGATGTGAACATTCTGGCTGTCGCCCGGGCCTAACTCCAGGACAGACGGATGGACCGAGGCGAAGGGAACAAAGCGCTGCGTCGCTGCCCGCCATAGCACGGTCCCCGGGCTGGCGACACTGAAGACTACGCCCGTCCAGGTTCCCGCCGCGGGACCGAACACGTCCACGTTGCCGAAGTCGCCGAGACCTTGCGGGAACGAGTGTCCGGCGAAGCGTCCCTGCGGATCGACCAGGATCATGCGGACGGTGGAGGTGACCTGCGGATAGGCGATGGAGACATCCAGCCGGTCCGCTGACGGCGGGACCGTAAAAGCAAACGACTGGTAGTTATAGGTCGCGCCTTGCCAACCCACGAACGTCGCGCTGGTGCCGCTGGTCAGGGTGACGGTGCCGGTCTGCACGTTCTGATCCGGCCCAAAGGTGCGGCCGAACAGGTTCACCACCTGCCGCGAATGGCCGCTGTTGGTGACGGTCACGTCCCAGCTCTCCCGGCTGCCGGGGAAGTCGACGGCGTTCAACTGGTTGCTGGAGGTCAGAAGGGTTTCGCCGACCCGCTTGGGCGAGCCGTCACGGGTATGGATGGATTCAGCCAGCAGGACGGCCTTGTAGGAGTTCAGCAGACCGGCGCCCTGCTGCTGGGCAGGAGCGCCCAGATCGGTTGCGGTGCTGAGCAGAATCTGCTTGGTCAGCGCCGGACTCGGACTGGCGCCACCGTGCGTCTTCCGATAGGCCTCGATGACCAGCGCGGCCGCGCCCGCCACAAAGGGAGACGACTCGCTGGTTCCGCCGGCCAACTCAACCGCGGAGGGTGCGCCCAGCAGGTTGATGCAACCGAAGAACGCCGGGTAACTCGCGTCACAGGACGCGAAGCTCAGTTCACCCGGAGCGACCAGGTCGATGGTGCCGCCCGCTTCGTCGAACCCACTCGAGCTCAACATGCTGAGATTGTTGTTCAGCCAGCCGGTGGTGGCGAAGTAGCGCGCGGCGGCGTAGTTGGTTTGTGCGTAAACGCGAAGATCGGTCGATCCGCCCACTGAGATCATCAGCGGGTCGGTGCTCGGCGAACCAATCGTATCGAACGGTCCGGCGTCGCCGCTGGAGACGCTGACCACCACGCCTGCCGCCACGGCGGCTTCGTCGAACAGCTTGGTCGCGTCCAGCGCGGTGTCGGGAAACGAGTTGCTGCCGAAGGACTCGTTGATCACGTCGACGTGGTCAACTTGCACCGCGTACTCGATGGCTTGCAGAAAGTTCGAGGTCGTGGTGTCCACGAATTCCGCGAATACCTTGAGCCCCACCAGGCTCGCCCCCGGCGCCACGCCCTCGATGCGGATGTTGCAGACCGTGGGATAGGCCTGGAGGCTGAAGTTCTGCACGTTGTAGACGTGGATGCCTTGCCCGGCGATGGTGTTGGCGTCGAGGAATGCCTCGTCACCGCTGGTGATCTGGTCCGGTCCATCCCCGCTGAAATCCTGGTAGTCGATGAACACGGAAGTATTGTCCGGACGAATGAAGTTGATGTTCTGGGTGTCGATTCCGTCGGCGATCCAGGCGACCTTCACGCCGGCTCCGGTGATGCCGAGTGAGCGCGCGGTCCGCGCATTCGGGTCGTCCGAATCCGTGTGCGTAAGCGCCAGGCCCTCGGGATCGAGCAGCACCGCCCCGTTCGCTCCGCAGGCGCCCGGGATCACGTTGGGCGTGCTCGCCGCAACCAGATTCGCGGCCACATTCGCCGACGCCGACGCGGTGGCGGACTCTGCCTTCGTCACCTTCTGCCGGCGGATGACCGCGTCGGGCACGACCTGCGCCACCGCAGGGTGCGTTTGCAGCCTGGTTACATAGTCTTTCGAAACCGTTGCCGCGAACGCGTTGACCAGCCGGAAGCTTTTGACATTCTTCGCGCCCACTTGCCGAAGCTCATCCATCAGGGGCGCCTGCTCGGCCCCGATCAGGTCCGAGCGCTCGGCCATGGCACTGCTGCCTGCGGGGGCAACCGCGTGCTGGCTCTTCAGGATCACGATCACGTGCTGGTCCGCGTTCTGCGAAAGCTGCGCGGCCAGGGCCTCCGACAACTGGGCGTGTGCCGGCGCGGCGTAGACGGCGGCTATCGCGAGCGCGCACAGCCCCGCAAAAACTCTCCATAATTTCTGGTTCACTGTTTTCACCCTCCGTAATTCAGGCTGGGACTTCCGTTGGTGTGCTGGGCGACGCCGATTCTCCGCACCAAGGGCATAGAAGGACGGCAATCGCCGTGATGGCATAGGAATCGCTTGGGGTCGTTCCGGCCCGGGCCTAGGGGAGATCGCCTCGCCCCGGGGGAGGGGACTCAAAATACGCTGATTAGAGGCGATCAGCGGCGTATTCTGGGGCTGCGGTTAGCACATGTCAAGAAAGAACTTCGATCATAGCTCGAGTTTGCCAAGCGAGTGCGGCGACGCGGCTTATCCTGGCCTCTACAGCTTCCGCCGCGACAGTAGTATGATATCCGCCCTGCCGTGGGGGCCTGAGCCGCCGGCCAAGCGGGGAGGAGCGTATGGCGAAGATCTATGACCTGATCAAGGAGAACGAAACCCACACCATCACGGCGGACCAGAGCGTGCTGGAGGCCGCGCGCGAGATGGTGACCAGTAACATTGGCGCCGTTCCGGTGCTGCGCGACGGCGAGCTGGTCGGCATCTTCTCCGAGCGCGACATCATGAAGCGGGTGGTGGCCGCGGGCCTCGATCCGGCGCGCACCCGCGTATCCGAGGTCATGACCGCCGATCCCCTCACCGTGGATATCCGGGAAGGCATCGAGCACTGCATGATGCTGATGAAGGAGCACGGCTTCCGCCACCTGCCCATCTGCGACGGCAAGAAGCTGAAAGGGATCGTGTCGCTGCGCGACATCCTGTTGCGCGACCTGACCGAGAAGGATGAAGAGGTCAGGATGATGCGGGCCTACATCCACGGGAGCTAGGGCTCCCGGCACTACACCAGCTTCTCGGCCTTCGCCACGTCCGAGACGCCCAGCACGATCAGCGCGCGCTGCTCGCCTTTTACGATCGAGCCATAGGCATAGAGAACGTTGACACCGGCGTCGGCGAGTTTGCGGGTGACCTTGCCCAGCGCGCCGGGGCGGTCGGTGATGCGCAGCGCAATGGCGTCTTCTTCGCGATAGGAAAGCTGCATCGCCTCCAGTACTTTTTTGGCCGCGGCCAGAGGGGTAGCGACCAGGCGGAGACCGCCGGGTTGGTCAGGCGCCGCCATGATGGCGGAGATGTTGACGGCTTTGCTGGCCAGCTCGGAGCAGATGGTGGCCAGGGTTCCGGGCTTGTGTTCGGCTTGGATGAGCAATTGGGTGATGCGCGCCATGTGTGCCTCCAGAGTGAGGCACAAGAGTGCAGCACATCAGCCGGTGTCAGTCAACTCCAGACCCCGCCCGCTGGCGCAGCGCTGCCGACAACTGCTCCGGATCGCTGACCGGGGGCTGGCAAGCGAAATCCGAACACACCACCGCGACCGGTTGACCGGCCTTCACCTCCGGCAGGTTGGGGATGGTTTCGGCGAGCGCCGGTGGCAGGTTCTGCGGCGTTGCCTCGTTCTCTCCTGGAATCCATACCACCGATTTGCCCAATGCGAATGGGGCGACGGCGGCGGCGTAAAGCTGGTCCGCCTCTTCGCCGGTGCCGACCACCACCACCTGCGTGTGCGGCGTGCTGAACAGCGACGCGGCGATGCCGTAGGTGCCGGCGAAGATCCCGTACTGCTCAGCCATGCCGGCGAAGACTTCCAGCGTCTGCCGCGCCTTTTCACGATAGCTCTCATCGTGGGTGTAGGCGTGCAGCCGCAGCAGCGCGATGGCGGCGGCGGAGTCGCCCGCGGGGGTGGGCGAATCCTGAAAAGGCTTGCGGCGGGCGGCGAGCGCCCCGATCGGACCGGGTGCCCCATCCTTGGCCTCTTTTGCCAAGGGTGGGGATTTTGACTTTTCTACGTCAAAAAATCCGCCGCCTGATTCATCAAAGAAGCGCTCGATCATGGCATCGCCGATACGGCGCGCGAAATTGAAGTAGCTGAGTGCGGCGGTGGTCTCGTAGGCATCGAGGCAGGCGATGGTGGTGAAAGCGTAATCATCCAGCAGCCCGGGGACGTCGCGGTGCTTGGCCTGCGGGTCGGAGTAGGCGACCACGTGTTTCAATCCCGACGCCGGTTTCCAGGCTTCCGCCAAAATACGGTCGAGCGAGCGCAGCGCGAAGTGGCGGGCGTCGCCGAGTTGCAGTACGCGGGCGGCGTCCAGATATGCGGAAACGCAGAGCGCGTTCCAGTTCACGTACACGGTTTTGTCGACGTACGGAGTCGGCCGCTTGAGGCGCGCGGCCAGCATCTTCTGCTGGGCGGAATCGAGCAGCGCGCACACCCGCTCGGCCGGCGTGCCCATGCGGGCGGCGATCTCCTCCACCGAAGAGCGCACGTGCAGCACGTTCTTTTGCGGGTTGTGGTGCATCTCGCCGATTTCGCCGATGTCGTAGTGATAGCCCGCGGCGGCGAGTTCGTCTTCGCTAAGCACGGCGCGGGCTTCTTCGAGCGTCCAGGTGAAGTAGTCGCCGTCGTCTTCCATATTGATGTCGGCGTCCTGCGAGGCGTAGAAGGCGCCGCGCTGGCGGTCGCTGAGCACCTCGTCCATCCAGCGGATGATGTCGCGCGCCACCTCGGCGAAGAACGGATCGCCTAGCGTCTGCCAGGCGTGCACGTAGTTCTTGAGCAGCTCCGAGTTGTCGTAGGACATCTTCTCGAAGTGCGGCACCACCCAGCGCTCGTCCACCGAGTAGCGATGGAAGCCGCCGGCGAGCTGGTCATAGACGCCGCCGCGCGCCATGTGCGTAAGTGTGGTCTCGATGACGGTCTTCAAGTGCGATTCGCCGCCGCGGGCGTAGCGGTCGATGATCAGGTCGAGAATGGCCGCGTGCGGAAACTTGGGTGCGGTGCCGAAGCCGCCGTGCTCCACGTCGAACAGGCGCGTCGCCGAGCGCACGATGCTCTCGACGATCGTGGGAGAGAACGCCGCCGATCGCCCGGTGAAGGACTCCGCCTGCGAGAGAGCGTTCATCACCATGTCGGCTTGTTCGCTGACGTCGGCATGCTTCTCGCGGAAGGCCCCGGCGATGGACACGAGCACGCGCTTGAAGCTGGGGCGGCCCATGCGTTCATCGGGCGGGAAGTAAGTGCCGCCGTAGAAAGGCTTGCCGTCGGGCGTGAGGAAGGCTGTGAGCGGCCAGCCGCCCTGCCCGCTGATGGCGGAGACGGCGGCTTGGTAGCGGCTGTCGATGTCGGGGCGCTCGTCGCGGTCCACCTTCACGGCGATGAAGTTCTCATTGACGATGCGCGCCAGCTCGGGATCGTCGTAGGACTCGTGGTCCATCACGTGGCACCAGTGGCACCACACCGCGCCGATGTCCAGCAGGATGGGCTTGTTCTCGCGCTGGGCCGCCGCGAAGGCTTCCTCGCCCCACTCGTGCCAATGGATAGGCTGGTGCATGGCGGAGCGCAGATACGCCGAAGCCGCTTGCGCGAGCGCGTTGGTGGCCATAGGCGGACAAGTCTACAGGAAAGGATCGGGACATAGGCTGCATACATGAAGAAGCTCATCAGGTATTGCACCGCACCCCAGACGATCTCGCGCTTGTTCTGGGGCGCCCAATCCTCATAAGTCGTACCTGGGGCGGCCCGCCCGCTCCATCGCGGAATGTGGCAGCATGCTGTCCGAACGGGAATACAATGCTCCCCGTGTTCGAAGCTGAAAAGGAAATCCCGAATAAGAGGATGATGTGTCGGTAAGGAGGGGCTGCATGTCTGCGCTGACGTTTCGAAGCTATTTTGAAACCGCTGACCAACAAAGCCGTGCCCTGAAGGCCTTGGGCGATTGGTTCCAGCCTAGAGAGTTGGATCTCTATGATGCGTCGAAATGTGCGTTCGATCCGCTGTCGAATGCAGGTGAGGCATTCCGAAATTTCGAGAAGATTGATGACGCGCTTACAGGTTATTAGCAAGCGTTCCGTACCCCACAGCCCGGTGCAAGCCGGTGGCCGCCACAACAGATTTTCGACACGATCAAACGTGAGTTCGCGGAATTGTCATGGGGCGGCCCTGTCAGCCTGCTGAATTTTCGGAAGAGCGGAACCGCGCTTCGTCTCGAATCCTGCCTCGCAAAGATGCAGGGGATTAAGCAGAAGAAACACTTCCCGCTCATGACTGTCTCAAAGTACCTCCATTTTTACAATCCCGAATTGTTCCCGATCTATGACAACAAGATGATCTGGGAGACAGTATTGAATGGGCGCTTCAAGGGTGACTACCGGGAATTCTGCGAACGCGAGAGGATTCCACGTCATATAGCCTGTGGAGAAGGTACTGCGAAGTGGCTAGTTTATTACATGCTTCTGGCAAGTGATCTCTTGTCGATTGCGCACGAGAATTTTATGCAGGTGTTCGGGGATTGGTTGGGAGAGCAACCCGGCACCGAGCTACCTAAGCGGAAGTTTAACCCCGTGACGCTGTATGCCAGGGCTTTCGAGTACACTCTGGTGGGGGCGGCGAAGGCATTCTGAAATCGGCTGTGACGCATCTGGATCCGGGCTGCTGCGCGTAGAGTCTAGACCGCTTTTGTTGTTCCTGCCCAGCCCCAGCCTGGTGGACGGGAAAAATACTCCCCTCATCTTAGTCCTCATGCTCCAATCGGAACTTAGCAATATCTCGTTCCTCTTGCGTAAAAAGCTCCCTGTACTTCGGGTCAGCTACGTAGGACTCCACTATTAGGTCACGCCTGTTGCGGTCCCTGCAATATTTGATATTGCCTGGCTTCAGCTCCGATTCGAGAAGACGATGTGCTGCCCACTCTCCGTCGTGCTCCTCGACCATCCGCCGAAGCCGCGTTGAGCAGCACGCGATTTCGTGCTCCGTATCTAGCAGATGACGAATGTCTTTATCGAACTCGATGTGTAGGCGTTCTTTGTCGGTCATCCAAGTTTCCTCCTCCACTCCTTGATGCTGATTTACCACCGGCTACCCGCCCATCAGTTTCTTCGCCACCGCGCAGTATAGCTCCACCGCTTCGTGCAACTGGCGCTTTTCGACGCGCTCGCGCTCGGTGTGCGCCACGTGGATTGACCCGGGCCCAAGCAGCACGGGCTCTCCCCAGTTTGAGAGACCGGGGATGTCGGTAGTAAATGCGGCGACCATGGTGGGGATTCCATCCACGGCGCGCAGGCGCAGGAAGGAAATTTCCAGGACGAAGTTTACTTCGGCGCGATTGCCCGCCAAGTCAACGATGCGGCGCTTCAGGTCATCCGAGGGACCTACGAGCCGGTAGAGCAGGTGGGCGCGCGCGAAGTCGGGCACGACGTTCGGCGCTTGGCCACCTTCGATGATGCCGATGTTCAGAGTGGAGGGCCCGACCTCGGGGTGGGTGGGCAGTTCCATCGCGCGCAGGAGGTGCAGGGCGTCAAGCAGCTTGTCGATGGCGGACTCGCCCAGCTCGGGATAGGCGGAGTGCGCCATCTTCCCGTGCGCGGTGAGTTCCACGCGCAGCGTGCCCTTGGAGGCAATGGCAATGCGGTTCTCGGTGGGCTCGCCATTGATCAGAAATCGTGAGCCCGGAGCGTGCTGATTGGCCACCCTCGCGCCCTGGCTGTCGCGCTCCTCGCCCACGAGGAACAGCAGCGCGGGAGAGACGGCTGCTTCCTGGCGCAGGCGCTCGGCGGCGGCAATCTGCGCGGCGATGATCCCCTTGGCGTCGCAAGCGCCGCGGCCGTAGATGTGCTCGCTGTCCTCCGACGATGGGATGAACGGCGGCACCGTGTCCATGTGCGTGGAGAAGACCACGTTCGGCTTGCGTCCCGGCACGGTGGCGTACACGTTGAAGCGTTCGGGGGAGACCTCCATCCGCGTGGCCGCATAGCCGAGTGACGAGAGGTGCGCGAGCAGGAATTCGCCCACGGCACGCTCGTTGCCGCTGATGGATTCGATGTCCACCAGCCGGCGGGTGAGGGAAACCACGTCCATGGGGCAGAGGATATCAGAGAAGAAAACCCCCACCCACTCTGTGTTTTGTCATCCCGAGCGGCTTCAGCCGCGAGGGATCTTGGTTTGACTCCAAAACACAAGGTCCCTCGACTCGCGCTCAGGCGCATTGGAGGTCCCTCGCTGCGCTCGGGATTTCGGCAGCGGGCTCAGACGCCCGCTAAACGCCTCAACTTCGCTCGGGATGACAATCTTCTTTTTTGCACCCGCCCTGAGGTTACTCGACCTTCATTCCTTCGTGTTCGATCATCTTGCGCTGTTCTGCCGTCCAGTTGCCGGACATGTCGCCGTGCTGGATCAGCATCTTCTTTTGTTCCCACATGGCCTTGGTGGTGTTGATCTCCTTGACGTTGGCCTGGCGGCCGGAGAGGTCCCACTCTCCGATGCCTTTGTCGTGGTACTTGAAGACCACGTTATCCACGTAGGTGATCTTGTTGCCCCACAGGTCCATGGCGGGAACGGTGTGCAGCGGCTTGCCTTCCTTGTCGCGCTTCATCACCGCCTTCTCTTCCAGGATCCCGGGGATGGTGAGCGTGTAGGTGTTGTGGTCGGCGGATTCCGAGAACTCGATGGGCACCACCTTCACGTTGTCGATCTTGGGCGGGTTCCAGGCGAACATGAAGGCGATCATCTGCTTGAACGCCTCCTGTTGCTCGGGGGTGGATTTTTCGTCGAAGTAGACGGTGCCCTTCACCTTGCTGGCGTCCATGTCGATCAGGTCGCCGACGATAACGGCTTTGAAGCCATCCATCTTGACGTTGCCGAAATGGCCGTGCTGGATGTAGGCGAAATCGGCGGCGTCGCAGCCACCGTGCGTGGGGTGGCCGTTGGAGCGGCACGGACAGGCATAGGCTGTGCAGGCGCATTCGGTGAAGCTGATTCCGTGCACTTCGAAATCAGGAATGGTCTTGGGTACTTCCTTCGTCTGCTCGGACACGCCGGCCGCGACCAGCAAAGCGATGGCGAGGCCCAGCGTGACTGCTATGCTAATTCTTGTCATTGTCCTCACCCTTTGAATAAGCGTTCTGTTTCCGGTGGCGCAAGCTTAGGCCGGTTCAAGTGCACACGTCAAATACTGAGCTGAGATCTTTTTTCCTGGAGGGCCCGGCAGGAAGGCTGGAAGCCTTGCTGAACGCGGGCGTCCCCGGCGCCACGCACGCCGTGCTGGTCTGTCATCCGCACCCCCTCTTCGGCGGCACCATGAACAACAAAGTCGTGTTCCACGCCATGAAGGCGCTGCGCGGGTTCGGTTTTCCGGTGCTGCGCTTCAACTTTCGCGGCGCCGGACGAAGCGAGGGAGCGCATGACGAAGGCCGCGGCGAAGCCGACGACGTGCGCACGGCGCTCGACTGGCTCGGCCGCGAAATCCGCCTACCCATCGTGTTCGCCGGGTTCTCGTTTGGAGCGTCGGTGGGATTGCGGGCCTGTTGTCCTGATCCGCGGGTGGTGGCGTTGGTCGCGTTGGGAACGCCGGCCGTTTTCGATGGGCGGACTCACAGATTTCGTTTTCTCGAGGGCTGCGCCAAGCCCAAGCTGTTTGTCAGCGGCACGCACGACGAGTTCGGTCCGCCCGGCGTGCTGGAGGAGATTGTCGAGCGGGCCGCCGAGCCCAAACTGCTGGTGCGCGTCGAAGGCGACCATTATCTTGCCGGACACCTCGCCGAGATGCGGCAGGCGATTGAAGAGTGGGCGGGAAAGACGCTCGCGGTCGGCCGCGGTCTATAATCCCGGCCATGTCTGCTCAGCCCAGTGCCAGCCCAACCCAGATGTCCGCCATGCGCTCGACGGCGCGCGACATCTTCCTGCACGCGCTCGCCGAGTCGAGCATCGAGAAGGCCTTCGAACGCAATGTCGAGTACGGCCGCGGGGTGCTGCGCATCGGCCAGGACCTCCACGACCTGGGGAAGTACAACCGGGTGCGCGTGGTCTCGCTCGGCAAGGCGGCGCACGCCATGGCGGCGGCGCTGGCCAGCAAAGTGGGCAGTGGCCTCGAGGGCATCGTAGCCACGGTCGCCGATCCGCCGGCACAGGTGCCCGGCTTCCGCTACTTCCGCGGCGGACATCCCACGCCGAACGCGGAGTCGGTGCGCGCGGGCGAGGCTATCCTGCGCATGCTCGAGGCGCTCGATGAGCGCTCGCTGGCGCTGCACATGATCAGCGGCGGCGGCTCGGCCATCGTCGAGAAGCCGATCAGCGACACCATCTCGCTCGACGACCTGATCGTCGCCTACCGCGAGTTGGTGCTCTCGGGCGCGCCCATCGCCGAGATCAACGCCGTGCGCAAGCACCTCTCGGCCACCAAGGGCGGGCGGCTGGCGCGGGCGGCGGCGCCGGCGCAGCAGGTCTCAATCCTGATCTCCGATGTGCCGGACAACGCGCCTGACTCGCTGGCCTCCGGACCCACCATGGCCGACTCGACCACCGTCGAGAATTGCTACGCCATCATCCAGAAGTATGGCCTGCTGGAGAAGTTTCCGCCGTCAGTGCGCGAGCTGATCGAGCAGCACGCGCTCGAAGAAACGCCGAAGAGCGACGATCCCGCCTTCGTGCGCTCGCGCTGGTGGACGATCCTTTCGAATGAAACGGCAGTGAAAGCAGCATCAGCAAAGGCGCAGGCGGCAGGGTTCGCCGTCGAGACAGACTCAAGTTGCGACGACTGGGACTACCGCCGCGCCGCCGACTATTTGCTCGAGCGCTTACGGGAGTTACGCCAGAGAGGACAGCGCGTCTGCCTGGTGTCGGGCGGAGAGATCACCGTCCGCGTGGAAGGGAAGAGCGGCCAGGGCGGACGCAACCAGCAATTCGCTCTCTACCTTGCGCCCAAAATAGCGGGGGAGAACATCTGCGTGCTCAGCGCCGGCACCGACGGCATTGACGGCCAGAGCCCGGCCGCCGGCTCGGTCGTGGACGGCAGCACCATGGAGCGTGCGCGCGCCCTGGGACTCGATCCGGTAGCGGCGCTCAATGGCTTCGACGCCTATCCTCTATTCAAAGCGCTGGGCGATGACATCGAGACTGGTCCGACGGGAACCAATGTGAGGGATGTCCGCCTGCTCATGGCGTGGTGAGGAAATCGCCGGAATCGCCGTAATCTGACAACAAATCTTGATGGAAATGTCATTCTTCCGCCGACCGAAGCGAGGCGGGAGAATCTGACGCGACGGGTTGCGCGACCAGTACGGTCGCTCCAGCGATTTCATCAGATCCTCCGCTCGGCAGGTCCTTCGCTTCGCTCAGGATTTCGGCAGCGGGCTCGGATGCCCGCTAAACGCCTCAAGCTCGCGAAGGATGACAACTGGTGTGATGGAAGACTGATCTGCTGCGACATCGGCGATCAGAAGAACGCGGTCACGCCTTCCGGCAGCACCTTCACCCGGTCCTGGACTCCCGCCCTCCGGGCTTCTTTCGCCAGCAGCTTGAGGGGCTCGTCCATGGGTTCGTGCGAGAGGCGGAAGCTGCCGTAGTGCATGGGCACCATCCAGCGGGCGCCGAGATCGACAAAAGCGCGCACCGCATCTTCCGGGCTGGTGTGGTTGCTGCGGAAGGCCGGCGGACTGTAAGCGCCGATGGGCAGCAGCGCGAGCTCGGGATGCAGCCGGCGGCCGATCTCGCGGAAGCCCTCGAAGTAGGCGGTATCGCCGGCGTGATAGAGCGAATCGTGCTGCGAGCGGACAACGTATCCGCCGTAGGCGCGGTGAGCGTCCTTGATGATGCGCGCGCCCCAGTGCCGCGAGGGTACGTGCGTGATCTTCAGCCCGTCGAAGTCGCAAGTCTCCCACCAGCGCATCTCGATGATCTCGCGGAAGCCGAGGTCATCGACCAGGTCGGTGACGTTGTGCGGCAGGATGATGCTGGGAGCGGAGCCACGCCGCTGCTCGGTGTGGCGCGCGATGGCGCGCAGCGACGGCCGGTGCAGATGGTCGAAGTGCGCGTGCGTCACCAGCACCAGGTCGATGGGCGGCAGGTCCTCGATGCGCAGCCCGGGGCGGCGCAGCCGCTTCAGCACGAACAGCCACTGCGCAAAGTTAGGATCGATCAGGATGGTCTTGCCGCCGGTCTGAAGGAAGAAGCTGGAATGTCCGATGAAGGTCAGCGCCAGCTCGCCGTTGCGGGTAAGAACCGGGGTGCGGGTCTCTCCCGTGCGCGGGGTCACGGCCGAGTGGCGGATCAGACGCGTAAAACTCCGGGCTCGTTTCCTGAGGGTCCTGCTTAACACGGCCATGGGAGAATCTCTGTAATTGGACGCCGGAACGCACCCCTGGGGTGCAATGTCTCCCCACCGGCGCTGAAAACATCATACCCCTTGGGCCGGGGACGAACCAAGTTGCCGCTGTCCCGCCGCGACCGCGAACTGTGCTGGAATAATCTGGTCCGCTTTCCTTGACCGCACGGTTGCGCTGGCTTTCTAATGGATTGGAACGGAGGGAAAATCATGCGCGTTGCATTCCTGGGATTAGGGATCATGGGCCGGCCGATGGCCGCCAACTTGGTCAAAGCGGGTCACGAGGTCACAACCTGGAACCGGTCGGCGGGGAAGGAAGTGCCGGGAGCGCGCGCAGCCGCTACTCCGCGTGAGGCAGCGGAGGGCGCGGAAGTGGTGTGGATCTGCGTCTCCGACACCGCCGCCGTCGAGCAGGTGCTGTTTGGCGAGAACGGCGCCGAAGGCGCGCTCAAGCCGGGGATGATCGTCGCCGATTCCAGCACCATCTCGCCCATGGAGACTCGCGAATTCGCGCGCCGCGTCGGCGAGGGCGGAGCGGAGTACGTGGATGCGCCCGTCACCGGCTCCAAGGCCGGCGCCGAGACCGGGCAATTGATCTTCATGGCCGGCGGCAGCGAAGAAACCATCGAGAAGCTCAAGCCGCTGTGGACGGCCATGGGCAAGAGCCTGTTTCGCATGGGCGACGTCGGCCTGGGGCAGGCCAGCAAGCTGGGCATGAACCTGATGATTGCGCTCACCTATGAAGGCTTTGCGGAAGCGCTGGCGCTGACCGGCAAGCTCGGCGTCAAGCCGGACGCGCTCATGCCGCTGATCCAGTCCTCGATGGTACGTTCCGGGGTCATCGACTACAAAGCGCCGTTCGTCCTGCGCCGCGACTTTTCCCCCAACTTCCCGCTGCGGCTCATGTACAAGGACATCCTGCTCATGCTCGACGCAGCCAAAGAGCAGAGAGTGAAACTGCCCGGCCTGGAGACGGTGGCGGAGATCTATGAAATCGCCGCCGAGGAAGGCCAGGACGACCTCGATTACGCGGCCACGCTCACGTTGCTTGAGAAGTGGGCTGGACTTGAGGTGAAGGGCACGGCGGCGTAGGAAGTTTCAAGTTGACACCCAGCCTACTGCCTTGACGCCGACGCCCCCGCCGCCAACTCCCTGAGCGTATCGAAGACGTTCGCACCCGCGCGGCCCTCAGGCGAGATGCCCTCGAGCGTGATGGTGGCGGAGAAGTGGGGCGAAGTACGGCGGAAGCCGAGGCTCAGCACTTCGCGATCGCGGCAACTGAGCAGGGCATTTATCATGCCGGTGACTTCCCGCTGCCAGCTCTGGCGCGAGGTCAGGATAAGCGGCGTTACCTGCTCGAATTCCCAGCGTTTCGGGTCCCGCGAGAAGCGCTTGCTGGTGCGGCCGCACCAGCGCTGCTGGCCGACCTGAAGATCGAAGCCTGGCGGGTTATCGAAATCGGCGTCAAAGGTGATAGTGGCAGGCTCGTGGCGCCACCACTGCCGCAGCCAGCCCACGGGGTTCTGGCGCGGCGCCAGGCGTACCATCAGTCCCGGATGCTGGAACAGGCCCGTACCCAGCCGCAGGGCTACCTGGAAGATCGAGGGCCCCAGCCAGCGCACCGCGACGATCTGTCCGGTGCCGGCCAGTGCGGCTTGGATCCGCGTCACCGCGCGCTCGCCCTGGCGGCGGTTGTAGCGCCGGAAGAACAGATACCACACCACGGCCGCGGCAGCCCCGGCCACCACACAGATTGCTGCTCTCCCCCACATGGCATCCGATAGGATGCCACAGGTGGGGAGTGCGATGTTTAGATTTTGTGGCTACTTCGCGGGCGTTCCCGGCGGCCCGTCCATAACGTAGACGCGGGCGGGATTGCCGGGCTGCACGTCGTTCTTCTGGAAGCATTCCTTGATGCGGCGGCGCAGCTCGCGGCTGACGGCATACTGCTGGCCGGGGCGAGTCCGAATGAGTATCAGGTAATCCACTTCACCGCCGGCCACGCGCTCGATGCCAGGGACCTGGGGATCGGCCACGAGCATAGCAGCGTAATCAGGGTCGGCGCGCAGTTCATTGCCGACCTGCTTCAGCAGTTCCAGGATGCGGTCGCTGTTTTCGCGGTAATCCACCGAGACGTGCAGCGCGAGCTGGGCCCAGTCGCGGGTCAGATTGCTGACGATCTTGATCTCGCTGTTGGGCACGGTGTGGACCGCCCCTGTGTCATCCCTCAGCACGGTGCGACGGAGCGTCATGGATTCCACCACCCCGGCAACGCCGGCGATGCGCACCACGTCGCCGATGTCGTACTGGTTCTCCATCAGGATGAAGAAGCCGTTGATAACGTCGTGAACCAGCGTCTGGGCGCCGAAGCCGATCGCCAGTCCCGCCACTCCGGCGCTCGCCAGCAGCGGTCCCATGTTGACGCCCAGCAGCGGCAGAATCTGCATGCCAGCGAGGAAGACGATTACGGCGATACCCACGCTGTTGAGCACGCTGGCGAGGGTCCGCAATTGCTGCGCGCGCAGCGCGGTAGGCAGCGTCTCCCGGCGGCTGAATTTCGCCAGTTTTCCGGTCGCCAGCTTCAGCAGCCACACCAGCACGATGGCGACGCCCAGCACAACCAGAATCTTGGGAGCGTCCTTGCGCAGGAAGGTCTCCCAGTCGGTCTTCCAGTCTTCCCAAACCAGGCGCAGATGCGAAACTTGGAGCAGAGCGAATGCCATAAAGCTCGGAAACACGGCTGATCTCACAGTGAAGGGCGCGATTATAACAGCCGGAGCGCGATGGTCCGGTTCAGCGCAGGGGCTATAATCTCGCCATCATTTTCTGGCGAGGTTGCTGCTATGCGTGCCATTGCCGCAGGTTTGGTCGTGTTCTGCTGGTTGACGATCGCGTCTGCCTGGGCGCAGGACGCGTCCGCCGCGGAGTCGCAGGGGGGCGCGCAGCGGCACAATCCTGCGATCACGCAGCCCGCATCCCCGGCCGAACTTGACATGCAGAAGCGTCTGGCCAAGCAGCGCGTCCAGGAGCGCTTCGCCCAGATCAAGAAGGACACCGACCACCTGCTCGAGCTGGCCACGCAGTTGAAGAAATCCGTCGATGAAGCCAGCGACCAGACGCTCTCGCTCGAGGTCATCCGCAAGGCCGAGCAGATCGAAAAGCTGGCCAAGCAAGTGCGGCAGAAGATGGCCGGGGACTAGTAGCCCGCCGTCAAGCTCAGCGGCCGCCCGCGGCTCAGTTCCCCTGGGCCGCGTGTTGCTGGGGAACGAACTGCGCGAACACCGCCTGCCGCAACAGCGGAGGTGGGATCAGGCCCTGCGCCAGCACGAAATCGTGGAAGCGTTCCTGGTCGAACCGCGGGCCCATGCTTTTCTCGGTATCGGCACGCAGCCGCATGAGCTGGGTATAGCCGTAGAAGTACGACGGCGCCTGCGCCGGAGACCGGAAGGTGTAGCGCTCGACCTCCTGATTGGCCATGGCTTCCGACAGGCCGACGTCTTCTCTGAGAATCCGGTTGGCTTCTTCCGGAGTGACCTTGCCGGCCTGCAATTCGGGATCGAGGAACGCGCGGGCGGCGCGCTGCAGCCGCGCCTGCAGCGAGACCAGTTGCCCGTCGGCGGGCATGAAGGGCTTGAGGATCGCTTCCGCGTACAGCCCCCAGCCTTCCACGTTGACGCTGTTGAACGAGAACAGGGCGCGGGCGATCGAGACACCTCTCTCGGTCATGGAGTCGAACTGCAACTCGTGGCCGGGACGGCCTTCGTGGGCGACGAGCGTCCAGGCGGCGGCATCATAGGTGAAATCGTCGAATTGGAGGGCGGTCTTCGAGCCCGGCGGTGGCGCGGTGCGCAACGGCAGCACGAACACGCCGTGCTCGCCGGTATTGCCGATCAAGCGCGGCGGACGCATGTTGGGCGCCGGCGTCGCGGCGCTCTCCGCCTCGCTGGCCAGCTTGATCTCCATGGGACGCTGCGGCAGCGTGACCAGGTGTTCGCGGCGGATGATCTGCTCAATCTCCCCGATGCGCTTCTCATAGTTGGGCAGAATGGACGGGCCGGGCCATTGGTCCTTCTTCAGCTCGCGGATCACATCGCGGTAATCGCTGGCTTTGAATCCCTTTTCCCGCGCCACCCGCGGCGCCAGCGCTATCATCTCGTTCTGGATCTCGTTGAAGGAGGCGTGCGCCACGGCGGCAAGCTGCTCGGGAGGCATTTCGATTCCCACCTGCTCCAGGCGGAAGGCGTACATCTCGGGCGCCAGGCGGAAATCGGTGCGCGCCCGCGGCAACAGCTCCTTCTCGATGAAGGTGTGGTATTCCGCCATCTGTTGCTTCAGGCGGGCGTAGGGCTCCTCATAACCGGCGATCTTGTATTTCTGGAAAAGCTGTCCGATGCCATCGATGTAAGCGGCTTCGTTGCCGAAGTTTTTCTCCATCTCACCTTTGAACGGCCCCATCAGGCCGGGCTTTTTCAAGCGTTCGCGGCTGCGCTCTTCGGTGAGTTGGACGATGGAAGTCGTGCCGGGCTCCATGCCGGCATACTTGCGCAGGCGGACCAGCGCCGCCTGGCGCCGCCGGGGTTCTACCTGGTCGTCGAGCAGAGCCCGCGTGCCGAAGAACACCAACTGGTGGAGATTCACGTAAAGCAGCTCGTATTTCTCCTCCAGTTCGGACTCGCGCTCGTTGCGCTTGGCCGTCTTGATCATGATCTCCAGATCCTGGCGGACGGCGGGATCCTTTTCCTCGGCCAGCATGCGCTCGATCTCGCCTTGCGCCTGCCGCAGCGCCTGCCGCTCGCGCTCCAGGAAATTGGGCTGCAGGTCGACCACCTGCTCATCCACACCGGAAACACCGAAGCGGGCCGCAGCTTCGGGGTTGAAGCGCGCCAGGACCTTCAACAGAACCTGCGCGTCCTGGTTGCTGCGCTCGACCCATGCGGGTGCGGCGGCGTGGGCGGTGGCGGCGGGCTGCTGCGCGTTCATCGACGGCGCCAGCAGCACAAACACACTGAGAACAGCAGCAGTCATCCGGGAGAAATTCATCGTTGTCGTTGCCTTTCGCTGTGAAGTCTGGGTGGAACCCGTGATGCTTGGACGAACCGAACTCCCACAACGTGAGCAGATAGTAGCGCGGGGAGACGCAGCAAGCTACGTCTCTACCCGACGAACCCGTCCTTCAGCAACTGGCGGGCGATCACCAGGCGCTGGATCTCACTCGTCCCCTCGCCGATGGTGCACAGCTTGACGTCGCGGTAGAACTTCTCCGCCGGATAGTCCTTGATGAAGCCGTAGCCGCCGTGGATCTGCACCGACTCGTTGGCCGCCTTCACCGCTACTTCGCTGGCGTAGAGCTTGGCCATGGAGGATTCGAGCGTGGACTTCGAGCCCTGGTCTTTCATGGACGCGGCGCGCAGGGTGAGTAGCCGGGCGGCGTCGATCTCGGTGGCCATATCCGCCAGCTTCCACTGGATGGCCTGGAATTCGCTGATCGGTTTGCCGAACTGCTGGCGCTGCTTGGAATACTTGAGCGCCGCCTCGAACGCTCCCTGGGCGATGCCCAGCGACAGCGCGGCGATGGAGATGCGCCCGCCGTCGAGGATGCGCATGGCGTCAATGAACCCGCTGCCTTCCTTGCCCACCAGGTTGCAGCAGGGGATGACGCAATCCTCGAAGATCAGCTCGGAGGTGTCGCTGGCGCGCATGCCCAGCTTGTTCTCTTTCTTGCCCAGCTTGAAGCCGGGCGTGCCCTTCTCGACGACGAACGCGGAAAGACCATGGGTGTGCGCCGCGCGGTCGGTGACCGCGATCACCACCGCCACGTCGGCATAGTGGCCGTTAGTGCAGAACGTCTTGGTGCCGTTCAGCACCCAGCAGTCTTTCTTGCGGACGGCGGTCATGCGGGCGCTGCCGGCGTCGGAACCGGAGCCGGGTTCGGTTAATCCCCAGGCCCCGATGAACTCGGCGCTGGCCAGCTTGGGGACGTACTTGCGCTTCTGCTCTTCGCTGCCGGCCACGAAGATGTGGTTGGTGCAAAGCGAATTGTGGGCAGCGACGATCAAGCCCACGGAAGCGTCCACGCGCGCCAGTTCCTCGATGGCCAGCGCGTACTCCACGTAGCCCAGGCCGGCGCCGCCGTACTCCGGCGGGAAGATCACGCCCATCAGCCCCAGGCGGCCCAGTTCCTTGACCGTTTCCAGGGGAAAATGAGAGGCCTCGTCCCACTCCATGACGTGGGGCAGGATCTCGCGCTCGGCGAATTCGCGCACGCTGCGGCGCAACTGCTGCTGTTCCTCGTTGAATTGAAAATCCACTTCCGGCTCCTCGTGTGGCGGCTGAAAAGTCAGCCGATTAAGGCAAAGAAATCCTTATGAAGCTCAAAGATATGCTTATAGCACAAAGAATGGGGCCGCGAAAAGCGGCTGCTATGATGTGAGGAACGGCACTGCCGGACATGGACCCGGAAAGGCATCCAAACTCTGCCAAGAAAAGCTCCTGTTCCAGATTCAGAACAAACCGCGGATCGCGGATTCGCGGAGCATCGGGCGTGCTATCGTCTGGGCGATCGGAGCGTCCCATGCGCCAGCAACAAGTGCGGAATGCCTGGCTTCTGGCCTGCCGAGTGATCGGTCTCGCCGTGTTGCTCAGCCCTTTGCCTTTATCCGCTGGGCCGCCGACGTGGGTGGAAATCCGCTCGCCCCATTTTGTGGTAGTGACGGATGGGGGTGAAAAGCGCGGCCGGGAAGTGGCCTTGCGCTTTGAGCAGGTGCGGGCCGCCTTCGGGCAGGTCATTTACAGGAACCTCCAGGTCAACGTGCCAGTCCCGGTGGAGATCGTGGGCTTTCGCAACAACAAGGAATTGCGGCAATTCGCGCCGCTCTGGAAGGGCAAGCCGATCGAGCTGGCAGGATTTTTCAGCCAGGGGGAAGACCGAGATTTCATAGCGCTCGATCTCTCCTCCGAGGGTGGCTGGCAGGTCGTATTCCATGAATTCTCGCACCTGCTGTTGCACGCAAATTTCACCGAGATCCCGGTGTGGTTCGATGAAGGATTTGCAGAATACTTTGCGAGCCTGGAGGTTCAAGGAGATTCGCTCATTGTCGGCGGCAGGTTTCGGGACAGGGCTTATGTGCTGCACGAAAACCGGTGGATGCCGGCCGAGGCCCTGTTCAGCGTCAAGCACAATTCCCCGGAGTACAACGAGAGCGGGGATCACCGATCCGTTTTTTATGCCCAGTCGTGGCTCGTGGTGCACTACTTTGTGGACCAGCAGAAACTGAAGCAGATGGCAGACTTCTTGACCCTGCAAAGCCAGCAGATCCCGGCGGGAGAGGCTTTTCAGCGCGCATTCGGCATGCCTCCTGCGCAGTTCGACAAGGTCCTGCGCCGTTACTTTGAGGCTGGCTCTTATTCAATGCGATATCCGGCCCCGCACGGCCCGGAACTCGATCCCAAGTCCTACTCCGCGAAGATGCTCGCAGACACGGAAGGTGCGGCCATCCTCGCTGATCTCCACTTGCATGAAAGCGACTACCAGGAAGCGGCCGTAAGGGAGTTCGAAGAAGTGCTGGTCAAGCAACCCGACAACGCGACCGCACATCGCGGGCTTGGCTATGCCTATCTTCGCAAAGGCGACTTCCAGAAGGCGGAGCAGCACTTCGAGAAGGCGGTGGCAGCGGGTTCAATCGAACCGGAAACACATTACCTTTATGCCCTCATGCTGACGCGGGCAGCCAAGCTGGAGAAGAGTTCGGGGGAGAGCATCGAACTTAGCCTTGCGCCGGTGAGCGGGACCGAGCACACCGCGCTCATGAAAAAAGAATTGCAGGCCGCTATCGCCCTGAATCCGGAGTATGCCGACGCGTACAACCTGCTCGCCTTGGCCCAGGCTGCGGAGGGCGACTACGAAGCGGCGATCTCCTCGGAGAACCGTGCCTTCCAGCTCAGCCGCAAGGAGATGTATGCCCTGAACCTGGCGTATTTCTGCGCCAGGCAGCAGAAATGGGACGACGCGGAGAAGCTGCTGCGGAGGCTCAGCAACAGCGCCGAGCCATCTATCGCCGCGGCCGCCCAGACCAACCTGCAACAGCTCGAAACCTACCGGAAATACGCCGCCGCACGTCCCTCGGCCCCGCCGCCTGCAACCAGCCTGCCGGCAGAGCGATTCCAGGACCGTGATGTTGCTTCGCAGCCAACCACGACCGCAGCCCCTTCAGGCCCGGCTCCGATGGTGTACTTCGCCAAAGGCAAGCTGGTGGCCGTGGACTGCTCCGACGCAACCAGCACTACTCTGACGGTTGTCCTTGGCAAGGCGACCTGGAAGATGCATACATCGAATCGAAACAAGCTGGTTCTCATTAATGCCGATGCTTTCTCGTGCGATTGGCACGATCGGCCTGTGGCGGTGAATTACACAAAGACGGGCGACGGAGAGGGCAGACTGGTGGCCCTGGAATTTCCCTAGGCAGGGCGCCCGCGGCCGCCTGGCGTTGATTCCCGGGGATCTACGCGGCTTTGTTCGCGCTCTGCTTCTCGCCCCGCCCGAAGATGCGGCGTACCAGCCACACCGGGGCCACGAACACGTGCGCGGGATTGGTGAGGAACGCCGGCTTGTTACCTTCGATCAGGTGCCCCAGCCAGGCCAGCGCGAACGCCGCCGGGATGACGACGACGCCGATAATCCAGTGGTGGAACCAGAACCACACCAGCGAGGAGAAGCCCACCGGGATGGCGATCATGTGCAGCGCCCGGTTCACCGGGTGGGTGTGCGCCCCGTCGTAATGCGAATAGAGTCCCACGAGAGTCCTCCTGGGGAGAGGCTCAACCCCACACTGGCGCGGAGTTTAGCAGATTGCGGCGAGTGGGGCGGGGGAATTATCGCGCAGTAACCCTACGCGCGGGCCTGCTCTTCGCGGGCGATGCGCTCGGCCTCGAACTTGAGGGCGTCGAACCACTCCTGGTACATCCGGACGATTCCTTGCCGGGCGCCGTTGCCGAAGAACAGCGTGGTCAGGCCGGAGAACTCTTCCCAGGTCTTCATCAGCGTGGTGCCATCGGGCTGGAGTTCGAAGCTGAACCAGTGCTCGCCGGTGACGCCGCTGCCTTTGCCCACCCAGGCCACCTTGTTGGGCGGCGCCGACTCGATGATCACCGGCTTGAACTTCTTGGGCTTGGGGCGGGCCAGTTCCATTTCGAAGCGGCTGCCCTTCTGCCAGGGCTGGCCCTCGATCCAGCGGGAGCGCGAAATCACTTTGTTCCACCACGCCCACTGATCGAGCACTTCGAATTTCTTCCAGATGTGCTCGGGACGGCACTTGGCTGAGGTTGAGTATTCGAGGTGAATGGACATTTCTAAGTGTGAGTCCCTCCGATTAGAACGGGCGTTTATCTGGTCCTGCAAATCTCCTGGATGGCTTCAAGTGCCCGCGTGCAGGCGGCGCGGCCCACGTCCATGTGGGTGACCAGGCGCATTTGCTCGGGATTGATGCCGTTCATCAGGACGTTGCGCTCGGCCAGGCGGCGCGACAGCTCCGCCGAGGTCATGCCGGCGCCGCTGAGATCGAACACCACGATGTTGGTGGGCACGCGGCTGGGGTCGAGCTTGATGCCCGGCACCCGAGCGAGCCCCTCGGCCAGGAAACGCGCGTTGGCGTGATCTTCGGCCAGGCGCGCCGGCATCTTCTCCAGCGCGATCAGCCCGGCGGCAGCCAGAATTCCAGCCTGGCGCATGCCTCCGCCGAGCATCTTGCGGCAGGCGCGGGCGCGGTCGATGAATTCGCGGCTGGCGACCAGCAGGGATCCTACCGGCGCACCCAAGCCCTTCGACAAGCAGAACATCACCGAGTCGAACTTGCGCGTGATCTCCGCCACCGGCTTCCCCAGCGCTACGGCGGCGTTGAAGATGCGCGCACCGTCCAGGTGAACGGGCAGGCCAGCATTGTGCGCGCCATCGCAAATCTCGTCGGCGACTTCCGGCGGATGCACCGTGCCGCCGGCCATGTTGTGCGTATTCTCCAGCGCGACCAGCCCGGTCGGCGCGCGGTAATAAATCTTGGGAGCGATGCGCTTCTTCACCTCGGCCCAGGTGAGGATGCCGTCCTCGCCCTGGATGAGCCGCACCACGCAGCCGGAGAAGGCCGACAGCATGGCCATCTCGTAGTTGTAAATGTGGCCGCGCTCATCGCAGATGATCTCCTGGCCGTGGTGGGTGTGCAGCTTGACGGCGATCTGGTTGCCCATGGTGCCGCTAGGGACGAAGATCGCCGCTTCCCGCCCGAAGATGGCCGCGGCCCGCTGCTCCAGGCGGTTGATGGTTGGATCTTCGCCGTAGACGTCGTCGCCGACCTCGGCTTCGGCCATGGCGCGGCGCATCTCCGGCGTGGGGCGCGTGACCGTGTCGCTGCGCAGGTCCACCACCGGCGCGGTTTTTTCCGGAGCTTCCACCAGCCCCTGCGGGGCAGAGCTAGCCTTCATGTCAGTTCGCCACATCCCAAGCGAAACAGAGAGTCTAATGAATTTACCACCCAGCTGTCATTCTTCCGCCGAAGGCGGGAGAATCTGACCAAGGTGGCCGCGCCGCCAGCACCGGTGGTGAAGGCATCACGGTCAGATTCTCCGTCTCGCCTTCGACTCGCGAAGGATGACAACCTAGGTTGACGGGAGAGCGATGAAGCGCTGGAACACTTCGTTCGAGAGCAGGCGACCGGCGGGCGTCAGGCGCACGGTCTCGCCTTCGCGCTCAAGCATCCCGGACGACACCAGTTCACGCATAGTGTCAGCGAATGCGTGGAGCGCGTCCACGCCGAAGCGCGCGCTGACTGCCTTCAGGTCCACGCCCCGCGTGAGACGCAACCCGAGAAAGAACGTTTCTTCGAGGGCGTCACGCGTGGGCACCGGGGTCCGGCTCAGTGGCGCGCCAGCCATGAATTCCTCGAGCGAATCTAGCGTGGAGAAGCGGACGGCGCCGTCCGGGCCCTCGATCATGGAGTGCGCGTCCAGGCCAAAGCCGACGTAGGGTTGGCGGGTCCAGTACTTGAGGTTGTGCCGCGATTCCATGCCCGGACGGGCAAAGTTTGAAATCTCGTATTGCGCGATGCCGGCTGCGCCTAGCCGCGCACCGGCCTCAAGGTAGTAATCGGCGGTCGAATCTTCATCGGGGACAAAGTGGGCGTGGTAGCGCGTTCCGCCCGCGATCAGCTCCCGCCCCAGCCGCGAATCCTCATCCACCTCCAGCATGTAAACGCTGGCGTGCGGCACGCCGGCGGCGATGGTTTCCTCGAGCGACGTGCGCCAGCTCCCCGCCGTCTGGTGCGGCAAGCCGGCGATGAGGTCAATGTCTATGTTGGTGATGCCGGCGGCGCGCAGCCGGGCGATGTCGTCGAGCACCATGGCCCGCGTGTGCAGGCGGCCGACCGCGGCAGCTTCCGCGTCGATGAACGATTGCACGCCCAGGCTGACGCGGTTGACGCCTGCGCGCACCAGAGCCTGCAGCATATCGGGCGCGAGCGCTCCCGGAGCGCATTCCACCGTGATCTCCGCCGCCGGATCGATCTCGAACTCCTGGCGGAGCACGGCGAAGATCCGCTCGATCTGCTCGGGCGTCAAAGTCGTGGGTGTGCCGCCTCCGAGATAAACCGAATCGGCTTTGCGCTCGAGAATTCCTCCCATCTCGGAAGCGATTTGCCGCGCGCGGCCGGCGTCGGCGCACACCCGCTCGGCGTAACCCACGGCCATCTCGCGCGCAAAGACCCCCGAAGCGAAGTTGCAGTAGCTGCACTTCGACCGGCAGAACGGCACCGAGATGTAAACACCGACCGGCATTCCTCTGCGCGTCTCCGCCTTTTTCGGTTACAATGAGCGCCCTTTTCCTTTAACAGTCTACTCAGTATGGGCAGGTCTATGCGACGTGTAGTCATTACCGGAATGGGCGTGGTGAGCCCCAACGGCATCGGCAAAGAAGCCTTTTGCGCCGCCATCCTCGCGGGCAAGAGCGGGGTCTCGCGCATCACGCGCTTCGACGCCAGCTCGCTTCCCGTGCAAATCGCCGGCCAGGTGGAAGATTTCGACGAACTGGCCTGGGTGGAACGCCACGAGCGCAAGCACGTCTCGCGCGTGGTGCCGTTGGCCATCGCCGCATCGCACGAAGCGATCCAGGATGCCGGGCTCGATCCCGCCGCCATGTCGCAGGAAGAAAAACGCCAGATCGGGGTGATGCTCGGCACCGGTGGCGGCGCCCAGGACTTCAGCGAGGAACAGTTCCGGCATTGGTACACGGGGCATCCCAAGGAAGTCAGCGTGTTCTCGATCCCCAGCGGGACCATGGGCACGCTCTCCAGCGAAATCAGCATGCGCTTTGGCTTCCGCGGGCTCAGCCACGTGGTGACCACCGGCTGCACCTCGTCCACCGACGCCATGGGATACGCCATGCGCAACATCCAGGCTGGGGTGCTGCCAATGATCCTGGCCGGCGGCGCCGACGCGCCCATTGCCTTCGGCATCATGAAAGGTTTCAGCCTGATGCGCATTATGACGACGCGCTGGAACCATGAGCCGGAGCGGGCTTCGCGCCCTTTCTCCGCTGATCGCGACGGCTTTGTGGTGGGCGAAGGTGCGTGGATGTTCATGCTCGAGGACTACGATCATGCCCGCGCCCGCGGCGCCCACGTCTATGCCGAACTCGCCGGCCACGGCTCGACCTGCGAGGCCTTCCACCGTGTACGCCTGGAGGAATGCGGCGAGGAGCCGGCGCGCGCCATGGGACTCGCGATCAAAGAAGCAGGCCTCGCCCCCGAGGACGTGCAGTACGTCAACCTGCACGGGACGGCCACCGTCCTGAACGACCGCATTGAGACCCGTGCGCTGAAGCTGGTGTTTGACGGCCGCGCCAGCCGCACGGCGACGTCGGCACTCAAATCACAGATAGGCCATCCCCAGGGCGCCTGTGGCGCCGCCGGCGTTGCCGCAACCCTCATCGCCATGCGCCACGGCCAGGTCCCGCCCACCATCAACCTCGAGCACCCCGACCCAGAGTGCGACCTCGACTACGTGCCCGATGTCGGGCGCAAGCTTGGCATCGAGCACGCACTGTGCAACTGCATCGCCTTCGGGTCCAAGAACTCGGCGTTGCTGCTGCGCAAACTCGCCTAACCAGCAATCAGCATTCAGCACTCAGCCAAATCCGCCCACCTGTGCTTTAACTGAAGGCTGAGTGCTGAAGGCTGAGTGCTACCTGTACAGGTTTTCCATCCGCATAGCCCTCTCGCGCGTCTATACGATAGTCTGTACCTACCCGATGGCCTCTGCTACCCACGAAGAAGAAGTCCTGGGAAAGGCGTACGACAGCCGGTTGATGCACCGGCTGCTGACCTACCTGCGTCCCTACCAATGGCAGGTGGCGCTGGCGCTGGCGGCCATCATGCTGAAGTCGGGCGCCGATATCGTGGGGCCGTACCTCACCAAGGTTGCGGTCGACAAATACCTGGCGCCCAGCGCCGGCACGCGCTCGGTCCTCGACCGCTGGCTGAGCCCGCAGGCCTGGACCGGCATCGGGCAGATCGCCGGTTTCTATCTCTTCCTGCTGGTCTTCAGCTTCGTCCTGGAATACGCGCAGACCTACCTGATGCAGTGGACGGGGCAGAAGGTGATGTTCGACCTGCGCAGCCAGATTTTCCGGCACCTGCAGCGCATGCACGTCGGCTTCTATGACAAGAACCCGGTCGGGCGGCTGGTCACGCGCGTCACTACCGACGTGGACGCGCTCAACGAGATGTTCACCGCCGGCGTGGTCTCGATCTTCGAAGACGTTTTCGTGCTGGTCGGGATCGTGGCCATCATGCTGCGGATCAAGTGGTGGCTGGCGCTGATCACCTTCGCGGTGCTGCCGCTGATATTCGTGGCTACTTCCATCTTCCGCAAGTACGTGCGCGATTCCTACCGGCGGATCCGCGTGGCCATCGCGCGCATCAACGCCTATCTGCAGGAGCACGTCAGCGGCATTGTGGTGCTGCAACTGTTTAACCGCGAGAAGAAAGCGTTCGACCGCTTCAGCCGCATCAATGCCAGCCACATGGAGGCCTACAAGGACGCCATCATCGCCTACGCCATCTACTACCCGGTGGTGGAGCTCCTGTCTTCGATCGCCATCGCCTGCGTGATCTGGTTTGGCGGGAGCGCGGTCCTGCGAGTGGCGCTGATTCACCCGGTTCCAAGGAATGTCGTCACCGTGGGAATCCTGGTCGCCTTTATCCAGTATTCCCAGCGCTTCTTCCGCCCTATCCAGGACCTGAGCGAGAAGTACAACATCCTGCAATCGGCCATGGCTTCCAGCGAACGCGTCTTCAAGCTGCTGGATACGCCGGCGGAGATTGCTGAGCCGGTCTCGCCCAAAAAGAGCGAAGGCCCGGGGCGGATCGAGTTCGACCACGTGTGGTTTGCTTATCGCAACGTGCCGGCTGGGAACGACGGCCAACCTATGGATGGCAACCAAGACGCAACGGCTGCGGGGGCCAGCGCCACGCCCGACTGGGTACTCAAAGACGTTTCCTTCACCATCGACCCGGGGGAGACGGTGGCCATCGTCGGGCATACCGGCGCCGGTAAGAGCACCATGATCTCCCTGCTGTTGCGTTTCTACGACGTGCAGCAGGGCGCCATCCGCATCGATGGCGTGGACATCCGCGAGATGTCCCTTGCTGACTTGCGCCATCGCTTCGGCGTGGTCTTGCAGGACCCCTTCCTGTTCAGCGGCACGGTAGGCGACAACATCCGCCTGGGCACGGAGTGGATCGAGGACCAAGCCGTGGAGCAGGCGGCCCGCGACGTCAACCTCGCCGACTTCATCGCTTCGCTGCCGCAAGGTTTCCAGGAGCCGGTGCGGGAGCGCGGCAGCACCCTGTCCACGGGACAGAAGCAGTTGATCTCATTCGCCCGCGCCCTGGCGCACGCCCCGAAAATCCTGGTGCTCGACGAGGCCACCTCCAGCGTGGACACCGATACCGAGTTCAAAGTCCGCGACGCCCTCACGCGCATGGTCGAAGGGCGGTCGTCGCTGATCGTGGCCCACCGCCTGTCGACCATCCAACGCGCCGACAAGATCCTGGTCATGCACAAGGGCCGCCTGCGCGAGATGGGCACCCACCAGCAGTTGCTCGGGCAGCGCGGGATATACTGGAAGCTGTACCAGCTCCAGTAC
>Ga0181530_10000839_pt1 | contig 39647 bp, 22 predicted proteins | sample PEATcosm2014_Bin_42_FD_119769 | JGI IMG/M metagenome (GOLD analysis project Ga0181530, IMG submission 119769) | Peatland microbial communities from MTU Mesocosm Facility, Houghton, MI, USA - PEATcosm2014_Bin10_60_metaG | ecosystem: Environmental > Terrestrial > Soil > Wetlands > Peat | place...
CTGGCGCTGGCTGGCGGCTGCGCAAAGGGCGGCAACGGCGAGCCACCTCCGTCCCTTACCGTTGGCGACGGCAACATAGCCGCGATTTATCCGAACCAGTCTGTAACGTTCACCGCCACGGTAGGCACGCCCCCGGAGCCAGTGGCCGCGACCTGGAGCTTGAGCGGCACGGCATGCACGGGCACCCCGAATCCGTGCGGGACCATCAATTCGAGCACCGGCGTCTACCAGGCGCCAGCCACGCCGCCGAGTCCGTCGCAAATAACAGTCATGGCGACCGCGACCTCCAACAGTTCGGAAACCGGCAGTTTGCCGGTGAACCTCGTACAAATTTCGGTGGTCGTGACACCGGCGACGATAACCGTGGGAGAGAATCTCGTGCAGCAGTTCACCGCCGTCGCCGTACCGGACGATGCGCCGCAAACTTTTGTCTGGGACCAACCAACGTGCACCACCGGAGCGAACTGCGGAACCATCTCCTACGACGCAAACAATTCCGGTACGGCGGTCTATACCGCAGGGTCCGTCGACCAGAGCGTAGTGGTGCCGGCGACCTGGGGATCGACCGTTTCAGGCCAAGCGAAGGTCACAGTGGCGGCCTCGCGCCTGGCGGCGGGAGCGTACGCGTTCCGGTTTTCCGGCTATGACAACAGCGGCAATGCGGTCGCCGCGGCGGGAAGCCTCACGGCTGGCGCGAATGGGGTGATCACGGCTGGAGTCGAAGACGTGCTGAACGCCAGCGGGCCACAGCAGTACCCCATTACCTCGGGCTCCTATAAACCGAGCGCCATCGACAGCAACAACATCAGCAACAACCTGGGCACACTTACGCTTACCCTGTGCATAAGCAACTGCACCACCACCCCTGTTACCGTCTCCAATACCTACACCGCGGTCCTCACCGCGTCGGGAATCATTCGGATGATCGAGTCCGACGGTGCGGGGACCGGCTCGGGCATCCTGCAAAAGTCAGCGGCAGACACGGTCTTCAACTCCGGAGCCCAGACATTCGCCTTCGGATTCACGGGCGTCGACTCATCGGGCAACCGCGTTGGGTACGTGGGACTGCTTCCGATGGATGGCAGCGGAAATATCGGGAAGGCCACTCCCGGCCTGCTCGACATCAACGACAATGGCACGGCCAGCAGTTCCACCAACGTTACGGGCACCTACGCACAAAATACAAACGGCGTGTGGCAAATCGTACTGAACACCGGCACGACAACACTTTATTTCGACTTCTATGTTTCTGGCGGGACAGCGCAAATCAAGACCGGCCCCAATCCGCTAACGCTCTACGCCATTTCTACGCCCAACCCAGCCAATCCGACGCAGCCCGTCTATCCCGCGCTTTCCGGATCCATGGTTTTCCAGGTTCCGATGACCTACAACAACGCCGCCTTCGACGGCTCATCGGTCTCCAATCTGACGGGCGTGACGCCGACGGTCCCCAACTCTTCGAATGTCTCGTTGACCGTCGGAACGACCGACGGCACATCGGGCGGAACGGGAGGAACGGGCGGATTTACCGGCAACTTCGACTGGAACAACAACGGAACGATTGTATCGGTGCCGCCGCCGACGGTGCCGTCCGCGCCGCCATGTTCATCTCCGACCGTGTGTGCCTTTTCGTACACCTACGTAGCCAGCAGCAGCAACACGGGAAGATACATATTCCAGATGCTGGGCAATCCGAACGCGAGTCCGGCGGTGTCGCCGCTCCCAATTATTCTCTACGCCAGCGGGGCGAACCGAGGTTTTCTGCTTGATCAGTCAAGCCCGGCAGTGATGACTGGAACGATGGATCCGCAGTCCACGACCGCCTCCTATGCGGCATCGGAGTTGCCAGGTACCTATGCGGCGGCGACGATCGGCAACAGCGACTCCAGCCTTACACCGGTAGTCGAGAACCTGCTGCTCACCTCGCTTGGGTTGAACGAAGCGAACCCGCCTGTGTACGTGTACAACGTCGCAGGAATCGAGAACCCCGGCAACCAAACGCTGACTGGCGCTTACACGTTCGTTAACGTGGGCACAGGAACAGGCACGGGCACAATCACGCTGACCTCTGGAAGTCCTGCGACAAGCGTGATCTACGCCATCGACGCCAGCGCAGTAAGCGGCACCAAAAATGACGTGATTACGGATTTCATGATGATGGGCACTTGTACGCCTCAGCCCAAGGCAACCACTTGCAGCAGCGGGCCTCCGAGTTCCATCATCTTCGCGCAGCAGTAAGCACAGGCCGAAAGTCGGAAGAGCGCAGCGAAACGCTGCCGGAAACACAGCGCGTCCAAACGCGCGTCAGGCATAAGATTGGCCGAAGCCGCAGGTTGATTCCACCTCGCGCCTCGGCCGTTCCGCAGTTTTTCGAATCGCAATTCCAGAATCTGCCCGGAATCTGCAATGAAGTCCCCGGCCGCGCGCTTCTAGCGCGGAAGCGAAAAACAGAAACGGCCGAGGCACACCGCTGCTGCCATTAGCGTCTGTACCAACGCGAACACGATTGCCGATTCGCAACGTCAGAAGATCCGCCGGACGTTTACGATTTCCGGACAGAAGTGTTTTTTTGCTTGACACAAGGGTGTCGTCCATTAATATTTACCCAACCATTCGTTAGCGGAAGAGGTTCTGCGCCGAATCGGCAGCTGAATCTCAGGGCCAACAAACCAAAAAAATCAGGAGGAATCGTGAATCGGAGACTTTGTGTATTGCTGCTCTCAATCGCAGCGTTTGTCTCAGCCGGAGTGAGCCAAGGCCGTGCGCAAACGCTGATGACGCGCCATGTGCGCGAAGCAACGCTCCATGGGCAGGCAAAGCTGGTCGGGCGCCTTCCCGCCACTCAAATCATGCAACTGGATGTCGTTCTGCCGCTCCGCGATCAGGCCGGCCTGGACGCCTTCCTCGCCGAGTTGTACAACCCGGACAGCCCCGGCTACAGGCAATTTCTGACGCCAGCCGAGTTCACCGAGAGGTTCGGTCCCACCCAGCAGGACTATGACGCGGTCGTCGAGTACGTTCAGGAACACGGCCTGACGGTCGTCGGCGGCTCGCGCGACGGCATGGAAGTGCAAGTCAGGGGTCCGGTCTCATCCATCGAGTCGGCCTTCCACGTGGACCTGCTGACCTACCAGCACCCCAGCGAGGACCGAGTGTTCTATGCGCCCGACCGGGAGCCCACGGTGGGCCTGCCCTTCGCGCTCTGGCACATCTCGGGCTTGGACAACTACTCCATCCCGCATCCCATGTATGTCAGCAGAGACGAATACGCCAAGGCGCATGGCATCGATCCCGATGCCGTCATCGGCCACGCCACCACCGGCTCCGGCCCCTCGGCCTCGTTTCTGGGCAGCGATATGCGCGCCGCCTACTATGGCGGCACGGCCCTGACGGGCGCCGGCCAGAACCTCGGCTTGTTGGAGTATTACGGTACCGATCTGGCCGACCTGACCACTTACTTCACCAATGTGAAGCAGACCAACAATGTGCCGATCACGCTGTTGTCCACCGATGGCACCAGCACCAGCTGCGTCTATAGGAGCGGCTGCGACGACACCGAGCAGACGCTCGACATGACCCAGGCCATCGGCATGGCTCCGGGGCTGGCCAGCCTCGTGATGTACGTCGGCTCGACCGACACGGCCATTATCAGCGCCATGACCACCCACAGCCCGCTGCCGACAACCATCGGCTGCTCCTGGGGCTGGACGCCGGCCGATCCGAGCACACTCGATCCGTACTTCGAGAAGATGGCCGCGCAGGGACAGAACTTCTTCGCGGCTTCGGGCGACTCTTCTACGTGGTCGCGCAGAAACGAGGCTTGGCCGGCGGACGACGCCAACGTCGTCTCGGTCGGCGGCACCGATTTGACGACCGCCAGCGCCGGGGGCGCCTGGAAGTCGGAGACGGCCTGGTCGGATAGCGGCGGCGGCATCTCGCCGGATAAGATCGCAATCCCCGCATGGCAGAAGCTCGCGGGCGTGATCAACTCCAGCAACAAGGGCTCGACCACGTATCGCAACGGCCCGGATGTCTCGGCCAACGCGAACTTCACCTTCTACGTTTGCGCCGACCAGACCACCTGCACCGCCAACGAGTATGGTGGAACCAGCTTCGCCACCCCGATGTGGGCCGGCTACATCGCTCTGGTCAACCAACAACTGGTGGCCGACGGGTACAAGACCATCGGTTTCATCAACCCCTATCTCTATTCGTTCGGTGTGAGTTCGAGCTACGGCACGGACTTCCACGACATCACCAGCGGCAAGTCCGGCAGCTACTCGGCCGTGACCGGCTACGATCTGGTGACCGGATGGGGCAGCCCCAACGGCCAAGGGCTGATCAACGCCCTGGTCGGCGAGGATTAGCGGCGTTGGTGTTTGCCAGTCCTGTACGACAACAGGCCCGGACTTTCGAGTCCGGGCCTTTTTTTGGTTCGCTGAATGTCGCCGCCATGGGACGTGCGGGAAGGACCGCGCCGCCCGGAGAATGGTGGACAACGGTTAGGTTCCCCATTCCGACGTCAGCGCGGCGTCGGCTCCCGCGGCTTGCAGCCCGTTGCGTCACAAGAACATCACCAGGCCATGGTTCTCGGATAGTAGCTGCGAGCGCTTCACCATTGACCGAACCGCCGTTGCGCCAATACGATCAGAGCGGCTGGCGTCAAAAGGAGAATTCGGGACCTGAATCTGCCAGCCAGAGGGCCCGAGCGGAGATTCTTGCACCAAATTCTTATACTAAATCCTTGTACCATGGAGATTCCTGTGCGGATTCAGCCATTCACCGCCGAGGGCGAATGTCGCGTTCGCGCGCATTCCGCTCTGATTAGCACACTGCTCGTCATTATCCTGCTCGGCGCTATTCTGCTTGTCACTGGGTGCGGAGGCGGTTCGTCGAGTGTCCCTCCCCCGGTAACTTACACCGTTGGCGGATCCGTTTCCGGCCTTACTAGTTCGGGACTCGTGCTGCAAGACAACGGCGGCAACAACCTCACCGTCCCCGCCAATGCAACCTCCTTCACTTTCTCCACGGCCCTCGCCAGCGGCAGTCCGTATAGCGTCACGGTTCTCGCGCAGCCTCCGAGCCCGGCACAGAACTGTTCGGTAGCGGACGCAAGCGGCACGGTCGGCAGCGCGAATGTCACCAGCGTTCAGGTCGGCTGCTCGACCTCGCTCGCGTCAGCCCGGGTGGACTGGACTGATGTTCATCAGATCATTGACGGGTTCGGCGCAGCCGACGCGTGGATCGGGCCGCTTTCGTCGGCGAACCAAAATTTCTTCTTCGGAACCGGGAGCGGGCAGCTTGGCCTCTCTTTGCTCAGGACCGATGTGCCCGACAACGCGGACGTCTCCGGAGATTGCTCGACGGTGAATTCCGGGTGCGCCGGTCCGTATATCAGCGATATGCAGGCCGTTCTTGCCAATGGCGGACGAATCTATTCCTCGCCCTGGACGCCGCCGGCCGCATACGAGTCCAATGGGCTTAACTACTGTACGAACAACAGCGGACTCCTCCCTGCCGATTACGGTTTGTATGCCACCTGGCTTGCCAACTACGTCGAGAGCCTGCAACAAGAAAACGGCATTACTCTCTATGCGCTGTCCCTCCAGAACGAGCCGGATATTTGCGCAGGCTATGCCAGCGCCGTCTGGAACGCAGCGCAGATCGATACTTTTGTCGCCAACCAACTAGGGCCAACTTTTTCTGCGGATAATTTGACTACTCTCATTTTTGTTCCCGAAGGCAGCGGCTACAACGAGATGAGTTTGGGCAGCGCCTGCGGCGCTGATGTCTCATGCAACAAATACGTAGGCGGCATCAACTGGCATGACTACGATTCCAACTTGAGCGGCATCAACACCATTGCCGCGGATCCCTACCCTTCCGGCTGGCCTGCGGGAAAGAAATATTGGGAAACCGAGGCTTCTTGCGGGCCTGGCTTTGGACCGAACTTCTGCCAATCGGGATTCAATACCGGCATAACCGACGCTCTTGATTGGGCCGCCGTCATTGACCAGCGAATTGCTGTCGATGGCGCCAACGCATGGCTCTATTGGTGGCTGATTGATTCCAACAGCACCGATGATCAGGGATTGATGGCCAGCAACGGCACAATTCCACTGCGCGCCTACATGATGGGTCAATACAGCAAATTCGTGCGGCCGGGATACTACCGTATCGACGCGACGCACCTTCCCGTGCCGAGCGTTAGCGTCTCGGCGTACCAAAGCACGGCCACCAGTACTCTGGTCATCGTCGCGACCAACTACTCCAATTCAGCGGTCGCCCTGACATTCAACCTGTCGAACGCCCCTGCATTTTCAACCGTGACGCCGTGGATCACGTCTGCCAGCCTAAGTCTCGCTCAACAGGCGAGTGTGCCGGTATCCTCCAACTCGTTTACGTACACATTGCCTGCTGAGAGCATCACGACATTCGTAGGCACGCCGTAGGGAAAGATTGGCCGGGCAGGGACGATTTGAACCTCCGACCCGCTGGGTTACAAATTTGTTGGTCATGATGCCGGCGGTGCTCATGTTCGCAGGCAAATCCCCGAAGTCGGATACGAGTTCCTCCGCCAAAAAAAAAGCAGCCGGACAATTTTGTCCGGCTGCTTTCAAGGAGTTGGATCAGAAGTTAAGTTTGAGCGCACCCTGCATGACGCGCGGCGGGACGTTGCCCAAGCCGCTGATCATGCCGGTGTGAGACGACCCCCATTGCGTGCCGTCCGGCGTGCCAAAGTTCGGATGGTTGGTGACGTTGAAGGCCTCCCAGCGCAATTGCAGTTTCATTCTTTCTCCCAGGCTCCAGCCCTTCATGATCGCCGAATCGATGGTGAAGACGTGCGGACCCCAGTAAGCGTTTCTGCCGGTGTCGCCGAACGATGCGCCATTGGTGAACGCGTTCTTGTTGAAGTACCCATTCCCATAGGCCCAATCCGAACGGCTTCCCTTGCCCATGTTGGAGGGCACACCGGGAACCGAATCAGCGCGGTCAATCCACAGGTTGGACCCGGAGTTGTTCGCCCCCGACATAACCGAGAAGTCGTTGCCGGTCTGCCAGGTGCCGATGCCGCTCAGTTCCCAGCCACCAAGGATTTTCTGCACCAGGTTGCTCTGGTTCTTTAAGCCGGGGGCCTGGTACACGAAGTTGGTCACCCAGTTCCACGGCATGTCCATGTTGGAGTTGCCGCGGTTCCACTTCAGATTGAAGGGATCGCCCAGTTCGGGGTTGCCGTACGAGATGTTGCTCGAGCTGGCCAGATCGATGGCATGCGCCCAGGTGAAGTTGGACTGCAACTGGAGGCCATGCGCCATGCGGCGATCGAAGCCGATCTGCAGCGCGTTGTAGCTGGCCGTCGCAAAGCTGTTGTCTTCCAGGATATTGCCGAAGTTTCCATACGGCGCCTCGTACTTTGCGTCCGCTTGATTGTAGGTGTAGGTATTGCGGTTGACTTCCACCGACTGGTGATAGCTTTCGCTGCCGACATAGGCGATACGCAACACCATCGTTGGACTGATCTGCTGTTCGATGGAGAGGTTCCAGCTTTGCGTCATGCCCGGCCTGAAGTCGCGCGAGAAGGCCTGGCTGATTGTGGTTCCGGGGCTGAAGGCAAAGCTGGATGGCGGCTTGTACGAGGTGGAGGCCCACGGGTAAGTATTCGGGAAGGGGCTCGAGGATAGCGGCGAGCCTTCGCTGGCCCAGGGATTATCCAAGTGGATCGGCCCGTTCGTAAACGCAGTATCGGCAGTGCAGGGATAGCACCAGCCGTAGTAGTCGTAGGTGGGGCTGAAGGGGGCGATGTCGGCGGCATGGTTGTACATGGAGTACTCCAGCGGACCGCTGAACATGCCGAGGCCGGCGTGAATCACGGTGTGCGGCAACTGCTTGGGCTGCCACGCTAGACCCAGCCGGGGCTCCCACTGGCCGTAGCTGTTGTTCATCAGCGAATCCGTCATCCCCTTGTCGCCGGGGAAGATCAAGCCCTGCGGGGCATTGGGGTAGACCGTGCTCTGCTGTCCGGGGACAAAGGCCGCGCCGCGGCCACCCTTGGAGATAGGAGCGGTGTTCGGGTCCCAGCGCAAACCGACATTCACGGTCAGGTTGGGACGAAGCTTCCAGTCGTCCTGCACGAAGGGGGCAAACTGCCAGCCAGCTACATCGGCGATCTCGCCGGCTCCCTGCATGTATTCATGCGCGTATCCCAGGAGGAAATCGGAAAGAGCGTTGCCGGTGATGGTGCCGTTGAAAACAATTGTTGGCTGGGTCGGATACTGTGTGATCTCGGCGGCGTGCTGATGCATCACGTCGAGACCGGCGGTCAGCGAATGCTTGCCCTTTATCTTGTTCACCGTATCGACCAGGCCGAGGGTGTTGCGGACCTCCTGCGAGGGCTCATCCCAGCCGCTCTCGACGCTATAGCCCGCCCACACCCTGAGCGCTCCCATGTAGCAGCTGCCCGGAAGTTCGTCGATGTTGATGTACCTCGAAAAGCACATCGCCTTGCCGCTGCTGTCCAGTTCCTGGGCCCCGTTGTGCGCGCTTTGCTGGTTCCAGAAAACCGAGATCGTATTAATTGTGGTCGGATTGAACGTCCATCTGTGGGTCAGCGCGTCGTTGAAGTAATACATCTTCTGCGAGAAGCTCGCTGTCCAGGCTTGGTGGTTGTACACGCTCTCCATGTTGCCCGGAACGTCGGTGGACGGGGAGGTCATATAGTCGGTGAAGGAACGGAGCGAGAGCGACTGCGAGGCAGAAATGTTGTAGTCCAGCCTCGCCGTGGCCTCATCGTACGTGTTGCGAACCGGGGGCATGGTGTAGAACATGTCGCCGGTCGGGCTCTGCGTAACGCCGGTGGTGTGTCCCGGAAGGCCCGTATTCGTCATCGTCACCGCAGCCGGAGAGAGGCTGGCGATGGTCGTATCGAGCTGGTTGGGCTTGCCTCCAATGGTTGCGAACGGGCCGACCAGGTTCGTCGTGACGCCGTCCGGAGACAGGGCGCTGAAGTCGCCAGTGAGCATGGCTGCTGTCGGCGTGGTTGTCCTCAGATCCGTTGGGGCGTACACCATCTTGGTGCCCTGGTAGTTGCCGAAGAAGAAGAGTTTGTCTTTTTTGATGGGGCCGCCGACGAAGCCGCCGAACTGGTTGCGCTTGAGCGTATCGACCGAGTGAGAGAACCAGTCGCTGGCATTTAGATCGTTGTTGCGGACAAACCAGAAAACGCCGCCGTGGAGGGCATTGGTGCCGTTCTTGCTGGCGATGCTGACCACCGCACCGGGCGAGAAACCGTATTGGGCGCTGAAGTTGTTGGTGACGACCTTGAATTCCTGGGTGGCGTCCGAGTTGGGGAAGGGCGCCGTCAGCAGGTTGTAGTTGTCCATGTTGGATACGCCGTCGAGCATGTAGAAGGTGCTGCCCTGACGGCCGCCATTGGCGGAGGCGCCGGTCTCGGTCGGGAAGGAGAAGCCGGTCTGAATGCCTTCGCCGCCGTGGTGTATGACGTCATCGGTGCCGGGCGCCAGCAGAACCAGGCTCGAGGGATCGCGGCCGTTGAGCGGCAGTTCCGCGATCGCGGTTTCATTGATCGTCGCTCCCAGTTCGGCCGAAGTGGTGTTTACCAGCTCGGCGTCGCTATTCACGATAACGGTTTCTGACACCACCGAGGCGAGTTTGAGGCGCACGTCCTGGGTTGCATACAGGTTGGCCGTGATGACGATGCCATTCTGCACATACGTTGCAAATCCCTTGGCGGTAACGGTCAGCGAATAATTGCCAGGCATAACCGGCTTCAGCAGGTAACTTCCTATGTCGCCGGTTGTCGCCGTTTGAAGGTAATTGGTATCGACGTTCTTGAGCGTAATGGTTGCTCCTGCAACCATCGCGCCCGACGGGTCAGTGATCTGGCCCGTAAGGCTGCCGCTGGTGCCTTGGGCAAGCGCTGGAACGCTCGAGCTCAACAGAAATCCTGCCAGGACCACCAATAAGGAAATAAAACCAACTACGGCTTGCTTCATCGTTGCATAACCCATATTCCACCTCGGAGCATCGCGGCTCATTTACGAGTGCGGGAGTTGGACCGAAAAGCCCACTCCTCACTCGCCGCTCGAAATCTACTCTCACTTTGTGTTTGGCGAATCCGACTAAAGTCGGATTGGCGAAAATATTCAGGGTTCAGCCATCAGGAGAAGCACGACCCCGAAAATCCCAAAAAACGGAATGTTCCTTCCAATCCGCATAGATCGCAGAGGGAAGCCATGGAATCATCTCGGAAAATCAGGCAGCGATTCTCCAATCTACCTGCAATCCAACTTTAGGCGGATTACGCCAGAGAAACTAGATGCTAGATTCTCTCTGCAAAGGATTGCCATGACAACCGAATTCTGGAGAGGCAACCTGGATCGCACTCTCAACCCACATCTGCTGGCACTCATTATCGCCATGGTCGTTCCTGTTTTAGCGCAGGAGCAGCCGCCCGTGCCACCGATCGTGATCCAAGCGAGGGTCGCGGCAACCCCGCCGCAGCCGCTGCCGTTCCCGGCGGGCGGACGGTCGCCGGATGGCCACACTCTCTCGATCAATGACCGCTATCTTCTGCGGGATGGTGAACCCTGGTTCCCCGTGATGGGTGAGTTCCAATACTCCCGCTATCCCGAGAACCAGTGGGAAAAAGAGATCCTGAAAATGAAGGCGGGCGGGATTCAAATCATCTCGACTTACATTTTCTGGATCCACCATGAAGAGATCGAAGGGCAGTTTGACTGGTCGGGACAGCGCAATCTACGCCATTTTGTTGAACTGTGCGCACAGCATGGAATGTACCTTTGGATCCGCGTGGGGCCATGGGATCACGGTGAGGTGCGCAACGGAGGGCTTCCCGATTGGCTGCTCCAAAAGACCGCGACGCGAGAGAGCAACCCCGTGTACCTCGATCATGTCCGCCGCTTCTACGGTGAAATCTCGAAGCAAGCGCAAGGACTGTTCTGGAAGGACGGTGGCCCGATTATCGGTGTGCAACTGGAGAACGAATACAGCGCCCGTGGCCCGGGAAAGGGAGCGGAGCACATCTTGCAGTTGCGGCAACTGGCGCGTGACGTGGGGCTCGACGCTCCTTTTTATACCATCACGGGCTGGGACAACGCGGCCATCCCGTTGCGAGACGTGCTCCCGCTCTTCGGCGGATACGCCGATGGTTTCTGGTGGCGCAGCTTGCAGGATCTGCCCCCGACCCCGAACTATTTCTTCACTCATACCCGCTGCGAGGAAAATATTGGCGACGATCTTCATTCCACGCATCCCGAGATCAATGCCATGGACGCCGGCTATCCCTACCTGACCGCTGAGATGGGTGGCGGAATGGCAGTAGCGTATCACCGCCGTCCGCTGCTCAGCGCGGACGACACGGCAGCGATGGAGGTCGTGAAGCTCGGATCGGGCGTAGTGCTGTATGGCTACTACATGTTTCACGGCGGCACGAATCCAGATGGCAAGAAGACCACACTGCAAGAGTCGCAGGCCACGGGCTATCCGAATGACCTGCCGGTGAAGTCCTATGATTTCCAAGCTCCCCTCGGCGAATTCGGACAGATGTATCCGTCCTTCCGTGTTCTCAAAACCTTCCACTTGTTTCTGGAGGACTTCGGCGCAAGCCTGGCGCCCATGACCTCGTATTTTCCCGAACGCATGCCCCAAAGCAAGCAGGACACCGAAACCCCGCGCGTGGCAGCGCGGCTCGAAAACGATCGCGGATTTGTGTTTGTCAACAACCATGAACGGGCGCACCATCTGCCGGCGCGAAAGAGTTTTCAAGTCGAGCTCCACTTGCCGTCTGGCGTTTTGGCCGTGCCCCACACCCCGATCAATGTTCCCAGCGATGCGTACACCATCTGGCCGGTCAACCTTGACCTCGGTGGCCCCGTGCTTCGCTACGCCACCGCGCAGCTGCTTTGCAAGCTGAACGATCCGCAAACCTATGTGTTCTTTGCCTGGCCCGGGATTTCGCCGGAATTCGCGTTCGAAGAAAAGGATGGCGCGTCGATCGAAAATCTGCGCGGAACGGTCAGGCGAGAAGCAGGAATCGCCTACGTGAACCAGATCGAGCCAGGGACGCAGGTCGCCATTCGCGCGCGCAATCGCAACGGCGGCAATGTGAACATCCTGGTTCTGTCGCGAGAACAGGCTCTGAATACGTGGAAGACAACCTTAGCCGGAAAAGAGCGAATCATTCTGTCTCCCGCGGAATTGTATTTTGATGGCGACCGGGTTCATCTTCGGGCGCAAGATCCCGCGCAATTGAAGGTTGAGTTCTTGCCGGCCCTGGGTGCTACTCTGCCTGGTTTTGTGCGCGATGACGACGATGGCGTCTTTCGGGTGTTGAGCGCGAACGTGCCGCACGTGTCGATCACTGCCAAAGTCCAGAAGCTGCGTGATGTAAGCGGAGATCCGCCGCTCAAGATGGGAAAAGAAGTGGCGATGGCTCCGGATGACGCTGGCTTTGATACGGCCGCCAGTTGGACGATTGCTGTGCCTCACCCAGAAGCTGGCGCTAGTTCGGGGGCCTTTCTTCGGATCGCCTACGAAGGGGATGTGGCGCGCCTTTACGTGGATGGGAAGCTGCTCACCGACAACTTCTATAATGGTAGTCCGTGGGTGATTGGATTGGATCGGATTCCCTGCCAGCAGTGGGACAAACTTGAATTGAAGATCCTGCCGCTGCACGAGCATGCGCCGATCTATCTTCCGGAGAAAGCCTGGCCTGCGTTTCCCGGAGGCGCTCCCGTGGCCCGACTGAAAGACGTGCAGGTTCTGCCGCAATACGAAGTGGTCGCGGACGCGAAACCCTGAGGCGCCAATGCCGAGAGGAGAAACTGCCGCATGAGAACGGCAAGAATTGGTTGGGCCGTCCTATTCGTGGCGGGACTCCTCTGCTCCGCGCTCGACCTGGAGGCTTCCGATTACGCGATCGGCGCCGATGTGTCATTCCTGCGGGCCGCGGAAAATAGCGGCACCGTCTTCAAAGACTCGGGTCAAGCGAAACCGGGTCTGGCAATCCTCAAGGATCACGGCTATACGTGGGTGCGCCTGCGCTTGTTTCACACACCCACGGACCTTCCAAATAATCTCGAGTACACGATCGCATCGGCAAAGGCTGCGAAGGAACTCGGGTTTCATCTTCTGTTGGATCTGCACTACTCCGACACCTGGGCCGATCCTGGGAAACAATTCACTCCAAAAGCCTGGGAAGGGTTGTCTCATGCGCAACTGAAAACCGCTGTGTTCGAGGATTCCAAGACCACCATCGCGGCTTTTAGAACCGCCGGCGTTCTTCCCGACATGGTGCAGGTCGGCAATGAAGTCATCAACGGCATCTTGTGGCCCGATGGCCGCCTGCCTGACCACTGGGACAACTTCGCGGATCTGGTTCAGGCGGGAATCGCGGGCGTCGAGGCGGGCGCGGGCGACGGTCCGCGGCCGCGAATCATGATCCACATTGATCGCGGCGGCGACCGGGCGAGTACTAAAAACTTCTTTGACAGGTTGGATTCCTTCCACGTGAAGTTCGATGTGATCGGCCAATCCTATTATCCGTGGTGGCACGGCAGCCTGAACGATCTCCGCGAAAACATGATCTTCATCGCGCTCGAATACAAGAAGGACATCATGCTGGTGGAAACCGCCTACAACTGGCAGGCTTCTGAATACATCAAGCGACCAGGCCCGTTCCCTGAAACGCCGGAAGGGCAGCGCCAGTTTCTGGAAGAGGTGAACCAGGTCGTGCAGCAAACTCCAAATGGTTTGGGCAAAGGGATTTTCTGGTGGGAGCCGGCAGTCACCGGGCCGCTGGGCAGTCGCAGTTTCTTCGACGACAGCGGCAACGCGTTGCCGGTAGTTCGGGCGTTCGACAGCCTGACTCGCTTCTGATCGCCCCGGGAAGGCACGAACTTCATCCTGCGTTGCACAGGAAAAAGAAATCTGGGCTTCAACCTTCGGTGGGAATCGGTCTACACTTCCTGTGGTAGTGATCAGGCGCCTTATGCTTTCGCGAACCAAACGGGCGGAAATTCGCAAACGGATTCGCAATGCGTTCGGCATGGTATTGCTGGCGCTATCCGCTTCCGTACTTTCTGCATCCACCGCGGATCGTCCGCTGATGGCATACACCGAACGCATCTGGCAGATGCAGGATGGCCTTCCCGAACAGATTGTCCAGGCCTTCGCCCAGACCAAAGATCGATATCTCTGGATCGGGACCACGGGCGGCCTGTTGCGCTTCGACGGGGCCCGCTTTTCCCTCTATAACCGCGAAAATACGCCGGCCTTCAGCGATAACAACATCTTCTGTTTGATGGTTTCCCAGGACGATACCCTATGGATCGGAACCGAGGGAGGCGGACTGATCTCGTACCGTAATGGCGCGTTTCGTTCCTTCTCCACCAAGGACGGGCTCACCAACAGCTTCGTCCGATCGGTGTATCAGGACAGCGCCGGCCGGATCTGGGTGGGAACCGATGACGGTCTGTTTCGCTTTCGCGGGGAGCGCGCTGAACGCATCGACGATTCTGCGACCGTGCCTTTGCTGGCGGTGCATGCCATCTACGAGGATCACGAAGGCGGACTGTGGGTGGGAGGCTCTCGACTCCTGCGCCTCAAAGGGAATTCAGTCGTCGAATATCACCTCGAAGGGGAAGCCAGCCAGAACCGGGTCAAGTCGCTTCTCCAGACTGCGGATGGCAGCATTTGGGTCGGCACGGTTTCGGGGCTGCACCGGAAGGTGTCTGGTCAAGCCGAGGGTTCGCGTTTCGAAAAAGTGCGAGCCGTCGATGGCACCGTACGCTTCTTGCGCCAAACTTCGGAGGGCGCGTTATGGATCGGAACGATCGGTCACGGGCTCTACATTTATCGCGATGGAAGCTTTTCAAAAATGTCGGCGCCGGATCGGCTGCCGAGCAACACTGTGCTCAACCTGTTCGAGGATGTGGAGCAGAACATCTGGGTCGGAACGCAGGCTGGGATGCTGAGGTTGAGCAACACCCCGGTGCGCACCGTGGCGCTGCCGAATGCCTCGGACTCGGATGCGGAGACGGTGTATGAAGACCGCGGCGGAGAGGTGTGGATCGCGGCGGCTGAGTTATTTCGCTATCGCGACGAGAAGGCCGCCCCGTACCGGTTTTCCGGCATTTCCGGGGTCAGGATCCGGAACGTCTTCCGGGATCGCGAAGGTGCGCTTTGGGTGGGGACGGAAGGCGGGGGAGTGTACCGCCAGCTGGGCGACCGGCTCTTTCACTACACGACCAGCGAGGGGTTGGTTAACAACTTTGTCCGCGCCTTTCTCGAAAGCCGCGACGGGAGCGTGTGGATCGCGACCGATGAGGGAGTGAGTCGTTGGCGTGACGGCGCATTCACGAGTTTTCAGATGTCGGACGGCCTTTGCTACTTCAGCACGCGCTCTCTGCTCGAAGACCGCAACGGTGATCTCTGGATCGGTACCGACCGAGGTGTGAGCCGCTTGCATGGCGACCGGTTCGCAACTGACGCCGTCACGGCTGCCCTCCAGCACGAGAAAGTTTGGGCCATTCATCAGGATTCTGACGGAGGGTTGTGGTTTGGAACTCGAGCCGGCGGCCTCTACCGCTGGCGAGACGGCGGACTGACCCATTACACGACCGCGCAGGGGCTCGCCAGCAACAGCATCTACGAGCTCGTCGAAGACCAGCGCGGAACGCTGTGGATCAGCGGCCCGAATGGGATCTCCGCAGTCAACCGCCACGATCTGGATGCGGTCGCCGAACTGCGCGCCCGGCGCGTGAACCTGACCCTCTATGGAATTTCCGAAGGGCTGGAAACAATCCAGATGTGCGGTGGAGAAAAACCCGCCGGTCTTCTTACCACGCGCGGAGAAGTCTGGTTTCCGAGCAGCAAAGGCCCGGTCCGCATGAGCATTGACCAACCCAAACCTTCCGATCAGGCGCCGGTCGTGGTCGACCAGGTGGTGGCCGACGGATTGCAGATCCCGCCCACTGGCGGAATTTCGCTCGGCCCGGATACGAAAAAACTGGAACTGCACTATGGCGTCGTGCTCTTGCGGTCGCAGGAGCGGGTGGATTTCCGATACCGCTTGGATGGGTTTGACAAACAGTGGAGCGAAGCCTCCGCCGACCGCGTTGCCTACTACACGAATCTTCCCGCCGGACGGTATCACTTCCGGGTCGCGGCTTTCGAGATGAACAATCCGGAACAGATTGCCGAAGCCTCGCTAGAAATCGTGCAGCGTCCGCATTTTTATCGGACCTGGTGGTTCCTGAGTTGTTGCATCCTCGCGCTGGCGGCGGCAGTGTGGACGGTTCACGAGTTCCGTCTTCGCCAACTGGCTGGGCGCTTTCAGGCAGTACTCGGGGAACGCAACCGGTTGGCGAGAGAAATGCACGACACGCTGATCCAGGGTTGTGTCAGTGTGTCGGCGCTTCTCGAAGCACATTCCAGCCTCGGGCCCAAGGAGGCGGATGCGCAGCAAGACTTGCTGAACTGCGCGCGCACGCAATTGCGCTCCACCATCAATGAGGCGCGCGAAGCGGTGTGGGATTTGCGCCAGAAGTCGCCGCCGGCCGAGGACCTCAGCACGCTGCTGCGCCGCATGACGGAGCAGGTCAGCCAGGAATTCGCCGTGAATGTGGAGTGTCATATCTCTGGCAGGCCATTCGACTTTGAACAGGCCACCACGCATGAAATGCTCATGGTAGTGCGCGAAGCCATCTATAACGCCGTCCGTCATGGACGGTCCAGCAAAGTGCGCGTGGAAGTTGACTTTGACACCGGCAGTTGCGAGGTGCGGATTCGCGACGATGGCACTGGATTTGACCCGGACTCGGTGGCGTCCCTGGCGGCAGGACATTACGGTCTGGTAGGCATGAAGGAAAGGATCGCGCGCGTGGGAGGCACACTGACATTGAACAGCCAGCCGGGCGGGGGCGCGGAAGTTGCATTCCAAATTCCACGGGGCTCCCTTGTTCCCTCGGACCACATGGAGGTGAAATTGTGAGCAGCCAGGAAAAGATCAAAGTGATGGTGGTGGACGACCATCCTCTTATGCGCGTCGGGGTGGCCGCCATCATCAACGCGCGACCCAACATGACCGTGGTGGCCCAAACCGGCACCGGCGAAGAAGCTGTCGCCCTGTTTCACCAGCACAAGCCCGACATTACCCTGATGGACCTTCGGCTGCCGAAGATGAGCGGCGTGGACGCCATCCTTGCCATTCGCGCGCGCTATCCCGAATCACGGTTCGTCGTCCTGACGACGTACGAAGGAGACGAAGACATCCATCGGGCGTTCGACGCTGGAGCAAGAGGCTATGTGATCAAGGGAATGCCCTATCAAACCCTGATCGACGCGCTGCTCCGCGTTCATTCGGGAGGACGGTTTCTTCCTCCTCCCGTGGTGCGGGCCCTGGAATCGCGCATGCCGGATTCCGATCTGAGCCCGAGAGAACAGGAAGTGCTGCAACTCCTGGTGAACGGCAAATCCAACAAGGAAATCGCCAGCGAACTGGGAATCACCAATGCCACCGTCAAGTGTCATGTCAGCACCATTCTGATGCGGCTGAACGTGAGCGACCGCACCCAGGCGGTGGTCGCGGCGCTACAGAGAGGCTTGGTTCATCTCTAAGCAGTGGCGCTATCCGGATCAGATCTTACACCTGTCTTACATAGGGCTCTAATAGACATATGGACAGGGGTAGCGTTGGTGAGGTACTGACGCTCTTGGATGAATTGCTCGAACATGTTGCCCTCCAAGGCAGGTGCGCTATTTGAAGGGCCACTCTCGTAAATTGTTGTTGGTCGGGGCGCGCGGATTTGAACCGCGGACCCCCTGCGCCCAAGGCAGGTGCGCTACCAGGCTGCGCTACGCCCCGACTTTCGTTCCATTCACCGTAGTTCGAATCTCTTCAGTGCGAATCTCCGAGATTCGATTATAAACGATGCCACGCGGGTGACCTTCGTCACACCCCCACAAGGTGGACTGCCCCCGCATGCCGCCCTCAGGATATAATTTTCCTTCGGAAGTCATGCCTAGTTCACACTACGCGTTGGTTACCTACGTACGCTATCCGGTGGGCGAGTTTGTGGAACAACTGCGCCGGGAACTCCACCCGACTTTGCCGCACATGCCGGCCCATCTTACGATTCTTCCTCCGCGAGACCTGACCGGGACGGAAGCGGCAGCGCTGGAGTTTCTGCAAGGGGAGTGTGGCCGCGTTCTCCCCTTCAGCGTCGACCTGGGGAACGTGGAGACATTTCTCCCGACGACTCCCACGGTGTTTATCGAAGTCCGGCAGGCGGCGTACCGGATGCGCGAACTGCACGATCGGCTCTGCGGAGAAGGGCTGCGTTGCCAGGAGAGTTGGCCCTATATTCCGCATCTCACGATTGTGAAAACGGAACAGGATGACCAGGCGCGCGCGGCGTGCGAGGTGGCGCGAGAGCGCTGGGCACGGTTTCCGGGCACGCGCCAGGTTCTGGTGGAGGAGTTGACATTCGTCCGCGAAGATGCCGGCCGCTGGCACGATGTGGCGTCGCTGCCGTTGGGACGCGGCCTATTACCCTCCACGCTGTAGTTCGACACCAGTTCCCCACGAAGCTCCCCAAGCAGTTCCCCAAAACCCCCTGAAAACCCTTACCGAGCGGCCGATTTCCCCGATCGGCGGTACATGTACTTTCTGGCCGTTGCTAAGTCCATTGGACGGATTAGCATGACTCTAACGGGCTGCACACCAGGCGCCGGGTCCCAGGCTGCGGGTTGGATCGCGATTTCGATCGGAAGAGAGAATATGCAAATCGGGGTTTATGGGTCCGGCTACCTCGCTACTGTCATCTCCGCCTGCCTCGCCGATTTCGGCACGCCAGTTTGCTGCTGCCATGCCGACGGCACCCGCATTATGGAAGTGGCCAAGGGCAACATTCCCTTTTACGAAAAAAATCTTCAGGAAGTAATCCGCCGCAACGTCCGCGCCGGACGGCTGGTGTATTCGGTGGACCCCGAAGAATTGGCGCGCAAGGCACAGGTGATTTTTCTTGCCGAAGATTCTCCGCAAGGATTGGAAGAAATCGTAGTCCGCCTGGCGGGCGCCGCGGGCCGCTTTCAGGTGCTGTCGATCGTCACGCCGGGCCGGGTCGGTTCGACCAGCAGGATTGATCACATTCTGAAAGAAAAAGGGCTGCGCAGCCTGCTCGTGTGCCAGCCGATGTTCTTCACCAACGGATGCGCCGTCGAAGACTTCAACTGGCCCGACCGCATCATTCTCGGCACGCCATCGAGCGAGGCCGTATCTTCCCTGAAACAGATCTTTCATCCGCTGGTCATGCGCGGGGTCCCGGTGCTGGTCACGAATTACGAAACGGCGGAGTTGGCGCGCGAAGCGACTACCGCGTTTGTGGCCACCAAGATTTCCTTTATCAACGAAATTGCCAGCCTCTGCGAACATGTCAACGCCGATGCCGTCAGCCTTTCGCTCGCCCTCGGGCTCGACAAGAAAATTGCCCCGCGCTGCCTGCAACCCGGTGCCGGCATGGGCGGAATTTTCGCCGAGAGCGACATGGAATCGCTGACCGGGCTGGCGCGAGAGAACTGCGTCAATCTGAAAGTGCTCAACGCCGCCCGCGAGGTGAATTTCGATCTGGCGAACCGCCTCTTGCAAAAAGTCTCCGATGCGATCGATACCGTGAGCAACAAAGACGTGGGCATTCTCGGATTGGCCTTCAAGCCGAACACCAACTCGGTTGCCGGTTCCGCGTCCATTCAACTGGCGCAGAACCTGCTGACCGGGGGAGCGCGCGTGCGCGCCTACGATCCGGTGGCCATTCCCGATGCGCGGCTGCGACTGAACGGCATGGTGAAGTACTGCGAATCCGCCTACGGCGTCGCTGAAGGAGTGGATGCTCTGGTCGTCGCCACCGGCTGGCCTGAATTCCGGGCGCTCGATTTCACCAAGATCCGCCACCTGGTAAAACGCCCCATCATCATCGACACCAAGAACCTCCTCGATTCCTCCCGCCTGCGCGCCATGGGCTTCCAGTACATGGGCGTGGGAAGAACGTAGCGGGACTGTGGGCGACCCGAGTTTCGTATCAGGGCATCGCTTCAGCGATGCCGAAAACCTTCCGAACCGGTAGCCCCTTTAGGAACTGTGCGCCGCGCCCCCTCCGCAATTGTTATAATCGTACTCTGCGGTGGGAGTAGCTCAATTTAGTAGAGCATCGGACTGTGGCTCCGGTCCCGGCCCATTCACATTTTCTGCGAAACCCAATTAAACATGCGGCTTTCAAAGGGTTACTGGAAAAACTGTCGGCTCGCGTGTGAGTCGTTTTGTGCCGTCCTGTCACGTTTTTTTTTGAGCTAACGGGCAGAGAACGGGCAGAGAATGACGATTTGCTGAGGCGTTTCTCGCGCTCATTGCAAGGTGTGCGGTGTTATTCTGTTTTGCCGACCGGACGGTACGAGGACGCGGATCGGCATACGTCTCCGAGGGAAAGTTTAGGGATGACAACAACGCTTGAGCTTGGGATCGAGATTGAAACCGTCGAAGGGCAGGATCTCGGTCCGGCGTGCCCGCGGATTCGCTGCCCTCTGTGCGATTGGCAACCGTGCAAGCACGACCTCTGGAAATGTCGCTGTGGCGCAGAGTGGCAAACTTTTGACAGCGGTGGCCTCTGTCCAGAGTGCCTCTATCAGTGGAAAATCACTCAGTGCCTAGCGTGCCATCGCTGGTCGGCGCACTCGGATTGGTATGCCTGAACGCCCCGGCGCCCGCTTCACGCGCGGGAGAATGCGGCGCCCTCGGATCCCGCCGGCCAAGTCTTGGACAAGCCTCTCCCTCGATGTGACGCCTCGCAATCCCAATGCCTGCTCGTCTTCCCACCAGCAGCAAAAGTGGTCGGATACGGGAGTCTGCGCGGGTTATGCCAGCAGTCGTTAGCTCGCTGAAAGGGGCAGCAACGCGTAGGTCCGCAGAAGGCACTTCAGGAAAAGTCTGGGGGGTAATGTACTGCTCGCCATCTGGCGCCACGGGTTGCTATGTTTTGCGGACGGAAATGACGGAGGCGGTGTATCGGTCGGCGCGCAACAGCGAGACGCTGTATTCGATGGGGACACGCTGCGCGTCGTAAGTTGTTTCCTGGATGGAGAGGAGCGCGGCGCCGGGCGAGGTCTGCAAAATGCGGGCCTCTTCCTCGCCGGCGGTGACGGCGCCGATGACTTCCTCGGCCCACTGCAGCTTGCGCCGGTAAACGGTCTCGAAAACATGGTAGAGCGACTGCTTGGCGAGATCCTGTTTCTCGATGCCGGAAAAAAGCCGGGCGGGGAGATGGCTGGTGACCACGGCCACCGGCTTTTTATTAACAAAGCGAAGTCGGCGCAAACAGTAGGTCTTTTCGCCGGCGGCGAGCTTGAGGGCCTGCGCCGTTTCCGCATCGGGCTCTTCGATTTCCAGCGCCAGGACTTTTGCGGAAGGGGCCAAGCCGCGGCGCCGCATTTCTTCGCTGAAGCCCCGCAGTTGCTGGAAATCCCAGGGAACATGTCCGGAGCCGACGATGGGCCGCTTGCCTTTGGCCATGATCAGCAGGCCTTCGGAGCGGAGTTTCTGAAATGCCTGACGCACTGGCATCTTGCTGATGCCGAGAACGCGAGCAACTTCTCCCTCGGAGCAGAAGACCTCTCCCTGGTGGAGCAAACCGTCTTTGATCAGGTTGCGCACTCGGTCCACGATCTGTTCGTAATAAGGGACGAAACTGGCGCTGTCGAGCACCAAGCCCAGAGACTCAATCTTGGGAACCGCGCCGGGAGCGAGGCGGGGAACGTTCGAGAGTGGAGAGGCCATGGACCGACTGGACATGAACACATAATATACAACGTCTATAGGTTTTTGAAATAAAATCTTTGCGAGGTGCGTCGGTGCCCTTCTCCAAGGCGGAGATTAACCAATAACCGCAATCTAAAGAATGGCTTACGTGGATTCCTCCGGGAAGATCCGAATCCCTTCGGTGGCTGTGGGAAAAATATAGATTGACAACATGTATACATATGATGTTTCCATTTCATCCTTAGGGCGAACAAGTCCTCTTTGCGGCACATTTTGAGCACGTTGCACGACTCTCGGCAGAACCGGCTGTCGGCTAAGATTTCGTTTTAGTGTTGTGATGACGCGCGGCAGATACAACTTGTGTTGCAGTTGTCTTTCCCGGCGCGAGACAAGATTAAGGGGAAAATGATGCGGCATCCCGTGATGTGGCGAATGGTTGGACTGGCGATCGCCGTCCTGTTCTGTGTGTCGTCGGCGGCGCAGGTTTGTTCGGGCCCGGCGCTGCGTGGTTCGTTTTTGCAGCCGGCGCTTGGGGACTCGTGGAGATTAGAACAGTGGAACAAAGAGTTCCACTACATGAGCGAGGCGCGGCTCGATCAGATGGTCATCCAGTGGACGGCCGACAGCAAGGAGAAGACGACGATCTATCCCTCCGGACTCGCGGGTTATACACAGAACACGCAACATGACGTGGTCCAGCGGGCGCTCGATGCGGGGGATGCCGGCGGCGCGCAAGTGTACCTGGGTTTGCAGATTAATGACGACTGGTGGACGAACTATATTACAGACAAGCCCTGGCTGGAGAACGAGGCCAAGGTGGCCAACGCTTTGGCCGACGACCTGTGGAATCGCTATGGGAGTCATGAATCTCTGACCGGGTGGTATCTGGGCTTCGAAGTGGACAACATCGCCAGCACTACGGCGGACTGGGACAATCTGATTGAGTTCTACCGCACCGTGGGAAATCACCTGCATCGGCTCACGCCGGGCAAGCCGGTGGTGATTGCGCCGTTTTTCGACACCACTGCCGACCTCTCCCCCAGCCAATGGCAAGTCATGTGGGAACACGTTCTGAAACGCAGCCCCATCGACGTGCTGGCGCTGCAGGACGGAGTGGGAGCGGGGCACGCGACCAGAGCCGAACTGCCGGCGTGGTTCAGCGCGGTCGGAAACGCGATCCAGAATTCCCGTCCCCGGATGCAGTTCTGGGCGGACACGGAAACTTTCACTTCCGGCTATGAACCGCGGCCGATTCGTTCCACTGTGAACGATATGTGCGCGGTCGAGCCCTACGTCAGCAGCTATCTCAGCTTCAGCTTCAATCACTATATGAGCCCGCAGCAGGTGAATCCCCTCTACTTCGAAACCTATCTGGGTTACCTCGCGACTGGGAAAGTTGACGACGTTCGTCCAACAATGCCGGCGGACTTGACCAGTGTGGCGCTTAACTCCCAGACCATTCGCTTGAAGTGGGACGCTTCGACCGATAACGTCGGTGTCGTCGGCTATAACATCCTTCGAGATGGACGGTATCTGGCCAGCCAGCGGGATGGCACGACCACTTTTCTGGATGGACAACTGCAACCCGCGACGACTTACACGTATCAGGTCAGGGCGTTCGATGCGGCGGGGAATTTGTCGGTGCTAAGTAATGCGGTCACGGCGACGACGCCGGAGCCGCATCTGTATCCGACTAACATCGCTCTGGGCAAACCGTACACCGCGACCATGGCGGCGAATCCCAGCTATCCCGACAGCGGAGGCGTGGAGCTGACCGATGGAATCCTTGGATCGACCGATTTCACCGATCCCGCGTGGCAGGGAAGGGCGACCACTAAGATTTATTCGTTCACCATCGATCTGGGCGCGGTGCAGGTGATCAAGGAAATTCGCAGCAATTGGCTCCAGGACGAGCCGCCGTCGATTTTCCTGCCGCACTCGGTCACCTGTTTCGTCTCGGATGACAACGTGAACTTTACGACGGTGGGGACGGTGAATCAACCTTCACCGGGCGACGGCACGCTGTCGCTCTGGTACACCTTGACGGACTTGGCCGGCGTGAGTGGGCGCTATGTACAGGTTGAAGTGAAGCCAGGATCGAATGCGGGTTGGACGTTTATCGACGAGATCGAAGTGCGTCAATAGAACATAGAAGTAGAAGCGCGGAAAGCAGGAGGCCAGGACGATGCGGAACATGAGAGTTCTACGGTTAGTGGGAATCGGGACGATGGTGTGTTGGGCGCTGCTGCTGTTGCTGCCGCAGCCCGGCTTCGGCCAGGACGCGGGATCGACGGCGACGGCCAGCACCAGCGCGGCCGTGAAGAAGCTTTCGCCGGTCCATCTTGATGGCCAGTACTTCACGCGCGAGGGCAAACGGTTTCTGCCGGTGGGCGCGCACTGGGTTCCGGCCAAGGCGGCGATGCAGTGGCCGGTCGAGTGGGACCCGAAGGACATCGAAGCCGACTTCGCCAAGATGCGCGAGCTCGGCTACAGCATCGTGCGCTTCGACATGATGTGGGCGTGGTTTGAGCCGCGTCCCGGAGATTACAACCCCGTTGCGTTTCAACAGTTGGACTACTTTGTTTCGCTGGCGCACAAGTATCAGATCTATCTCAATCCGTCCTTATTCATTGGCGGCGAAGTGGGCGAGGCGTACTGGGACGTACCTTGGCGGCACGGGCGGCATCCGCACGCGGATGCGGAAATGCTGCGGCTGGAGACGAACCTGGCGGCTGAGTTTGGGCGGCGCTATGCGAACGAGAGCGCGATCATCGCCTGGGACCTGACCGACGAACCGCCCTTCTGGATCGTGCAGACGCAAACCACCGATGCGATGGCTATCAATTGGACGCACCTGATTGCGGGCGGAATTCGCCAGTATGACAAGCTCCACCCCATCGTGGTCGGAACCAGCGGAGAAGAAGTCGGCCACGGGCCTTTCCGGTCCGACAACCTTGCCAGGGAAGTCGATTTCTTCAGCGTGCATCCCTTCACTATCTATGCACCGGATCTTTTTCCCGATCCCATGCTTTCGGAGCGCGGAACTTATGGCGCGGCGTTCGAGATTGCGCTGTCGAATGGAGCGGGGCGTCCCGCGATGATTCACGAGATGGGCGGCTCTACGGCGCAGTATTCACTGGAGAGAGTCGCTCTGTATGATCGGCTGCAAATGTACTCTGGTCTGGCCGCAGGATCGATTGGCGTGGATCTGTGGTGCTACACCGATGCTTCGCCCGAACAATTCCACAAAGCGCCGTACCTGCGGACGCCGCAGGAGACGCGCTGGGGAATGACGGCCTGGGACCGTCAGGACAAGCCGCTGGCTACGGAGTTCAAGAAGTTTTCGAAGATTACAGGACAGTTGGATCTGGCCGGCCTAGCTCCCGCTCCAGCCGAGGTCGCCATTTTGATTCCCGGTGAATGGGCGCGAACCCATGGCGACTTTTCACGGTTTGGTCTGACCGGTCCCGAGGTCACGCCGTACGTTTCCACGTTCGACGGCGACGCGATGCCCGGTCAGGCCGCGCCGGGCACGGGCGCGGACAACGCGTGGCTGATGGGTTCCGCGCTGAGCACTTTTGTTCTTGCGCACCGCGCCGGTCTCAAGGCGGATTTTCCGCGCGAGTATGACGACTGGGCGAAGCGGCCCATGTTGTTCCTGCCGTCACCGCTAACCAGCACGACCAGCGTGATCGCGCACGTGCATTCGGATTTTTATGAGAAGGCGAAGAAGTATGTGGAAGGAGGCGGCTTCCTCTACGCATCGGTCGCTGCCGACGCCGGCATTCCCGACATGGAGAAAATCTTCGGCGCGAGCCTGGTGGACACCGTCACCTCCTCGGAAGTCACGCTGAAAGTCGTCGAGCCCTTTGGCGGCCTGAAAGTGGGCGACACGTTCCACTACACGCTCCCCGGCGCGAACCAGCACTTCTGGGGTTCGTTGCTGGAGGTCAAGGGTGGAAAAGTAATCGCGGTCGATCAGGAGGGACGTCCGGCCCTGGTGGCGAACACACTGGGCGCAGGCAAGACGCTGCTGTCGGCCTATCCGATCGAATCCTATCTGGCGAATATTCCGTCGGCATTCGAACAGCCGGAGAGCACCCACCGCATCTACGAAGCCTTCCGCGATTGGACGGGAGTGAAACCGGCTTTCCAAAGCGATCAGCCCTCGGTCGAAGTGACTTCGTTGCGCGGTGACCATCGCGGCTATGCGGTGGTGGTGAATCACAGCGGAAAGGCTTACAAGATTACGGTCTCGACGTCGTTGCCGGTGAAATCGGTGCGCCGGATTGGGCCTGAAAACTCTCAAGCGCTGGCGATGGAGGGCTCGAGCTGGAAGATGGACATGGGGCCTTACGAAGCGGCGATTGTCGAGTGGAAATAGAACTCGGACGGGAAAGAGGACACATGATCGGCGCAGTTGACATCGGCGGCACAAAAACCGCGGTGGGAATCGTGGATGATGGTGGTCGGGTGCTGTCTCGCTCGGAATGCCCGACGGATCCGGAAGGCGGCTACCGAAATGAACTGGCGCGCATCGAGCAGATGTTACGCGCCATGGCGGCAGCGGCCCATGCCGAACTGACTGGCATTGGAATTGGAAGCACGGGACCGGTCGATCCCCTTACCGGGGAATTCGGCGACGTCAATTTCTTCCCGGCCTGGCGCGGCGAAAATCTTGTGAACGATCTTTCCCGCGTCTTCCGAGTCACCGCCGCCATGGAGAACGACGCCGACGCTGCCGCTCTGGCGGAGGCCGCGTGGGGCGCGGGAAAAAACAAGAAACGCCTCATCTACGTGACCATCGGGACGGGCATCGGCGCGGGCATCGTCCTCGACGGACAGCTTTATCGCGGCGTGGATGGGGCCCATCCGGAAATTGGCCATCACGTCATCGACGCGTCGGGGCCCCTATGTATGTGCGGCTTCCACGGGTGCTGGGAGTCTCTCGCCGCCGGTCCCGCGATGGTGGCGTGGGTGGGGAGCAAGATGCCGAAAGATTATCCCCACCGCGACAACCTGACGGCCAAGCGGATTTGTGAACTGGCGCGGGAGGGAGACGCGCTGGCGCTCCAGGCCGTCGCTCAGGAAGGCCGCTGCCTGGGCCTTGGGCTGGCCAACCTGGTCACGCTGTTCACGCCTGACGCAATCGTACTCGGAGGCAGCGTGATGAACAGCGCGGTTCTTTTTCTGGAGGAGATTCGCAGAACAATTTGCCGCTGCTGCCGTTTTGTTCCGTACGAGAAAGCGGACCTGACTCTGGCTTCTTTAGGCGAGGATGCAAACCTGATCGGCGCTGCGCGTGTCTGGCACCACCGTTTTGATCGAAAGGAAGGGCATCGTGTTTGAAGACCTCGCAGTGATCGAGGGCGAATACCTTCGGGACATTCTGCAGCAACCCAAAGCGCTGGAGGACACGCTCGCCAGCCTGGGAACATCCAAGCCGCTGTTGGATGTGGCAGCGCGCCTGAATAAGGGCAAATTTCAGAGGGTGGTGCTCACCGGCATGGGCTCGTCGTTCCACGCGCTTCATCCGCTGAATCTGGAACTCATCAGCCACGGGTTTACCGCGATCACAGTGGAGACGTCGGAACTGGTGCACTACAAGAACCGGTTCTTCGAGCCCAAGACTTTGATCGTTGCCGTGTCGCAGTCGGGGCAGAGCGCGGAGATGGTGAGGCTGTTGCAGACGAATCATAAGCGCTGCACCGTGGTCGCCGTCACCAACACGCCCGGCAGTCCGCTGGCCAAACACGCCAATGCCGCCGTGTTTACCCAGGCCGGGAACGAATTCTCGGTGTCCTGCAAAACCTACGTGACGGCGCTCATGGCGCTGCAATGGCTGGGAGATGTGTTGTGCGAGCGCGACTTGCGCCGCACGCGCCAGGAACTAAAGCATGCCAGCCCCGCCGCTGCCGCTTATCTGGTCGATTGGAAGGATTACGTTCGCGCCCTGGCCCAGTTGCTCAAGAACATTCGCCACCTGTTCCTGGTGGGGCGCGGCGCGTCGCTGGCCAGCGCCAATACCGGCGCCTTGATCGTAAAAGAGTCGGACCAGTTTCACGCCGAGGGCATGAGCAGCGCCGCGTTCCGGCATGGGCCGCTGGAAATGCTGGGGGAGGAAATCTTCGTGCTGGTTTTCGCCGGCGACGCCAGGACGCGGGACTTGAACGAACGCTTGCTGCGCGACATCCGCGAGCAGGGGGGGCGCGCCGAAATGGTCGATGCCGACGCAGCCTTACCTTGTTTCCGGATCGGAGAGCACGGCGGGAGCATTCGCCAAATACTGGAAATACTGCCGGTGAACATGATCACTTTGGCGCTGGCGGCAATGAACGGACGCGAGCCGGGCCGCTTCGAACTGGCGAGCAAAGTTACAACGATAGAGTAAGTCGAACGAAGAAGGATTGTAACTATGGCAAGAAATCGCTACATGGTGGGTCTGGTTTTCCTGACATTCTTTGTAATGTCGCTGCTGACCAACATTCTGGGCCCGATCGTGCCCGACATCATCAGCAGCTTCGGCGTGAGTCTGGCGGCCGCGGCCCTGTTGCCTTTCTCCTTTTTTATCGCCTACGGCGTGATGTCGATTCCGGCGGGCTTCTGGGTGGAACGCTTCACGGAAAAACCGGTGATGGTTGCGGCATTCCTGGCCGGCACCATCGGGTCCCTGAGCTTTGCGCTTTTTCCGACTTACCACGTTGCCGTCGGATCGCTGTTCCTCATGGGTGCGGGGATGGCAACGCTCCAGGTAGCCATCAATCCGCTGTTGCGAGTGGCGGGCGGCGAGGAGAACTTCGCGTTCAACTCCGCATTCGCTCAGTTGATCTTTGGCATAGCTTCCTTCGTTAGTCCGCGCATCTACTCCTATCTCGTCGAGAATTTGGGTACGCCTGCTGCCCAGGGCAACTTACTGTTGAAGACGTTGGGCAGGATAACTCCGCCCGCGCTCCCCTGGGCCTCGATGTATTGGATCTTTGCGGTGGTGGCGTTTCTGATGGTTGTCGTGCTTGGGTTCACGCACGTCCCTCGCGTGGAACGTACGGCGGACGAAGCCGCTGGTTCTCTCGAAATGTATGGCAGCCTTCTGCGCAAGCCGATGGTGTGGGCGTTTTTCCTCTGTGTTTTCGCTTATGTGGGATGCGAGCAGGGAACGGCCGACTGGATGTCAAAGTTTCTCGCGCAATATCACGGCTACGATCCGCATACCACCGGGGCGACCGCCGTCTCCTGGTTCTGGGGAATGCTGACGGCGGGATGTTTTGTGGGCATGGGACTGCTCAAACTATTTGACAGCCGACGGGTGTTGATTGGATTTTCCGTCGGCGCGGTGCTTTGCCTGACGGCGGCGTTGTTTGGGCCGGCACGCGTGTCGCTGATCGCATTTCCGGCCATAGGCCTGTTCGCTTCGATCATGTGGCCGGTGCTGGTCTCGCTGGCGCTGAATTCGGTTTCGGAGCACCACGGACCGTTCGCTGGAATCTTGAGCACGGGAATCATGGGAGGAGCGGTGGTGCCGGTGATCATTGGAAAGATCGGCGATTTTGCCGGCCTGCGCGCCGGAGTCGCTTTTCTGTACATAACCTTCGCCTGCGTTCTGAGCGTCGGCTTTTGGGCCAAGCCGATCATCACCAACGCCACCATTCTCAACCGCGAGGGCGCAGTCGAAACCACGCCGGGGCAGAAAGTGTGAAGTAGAAATGACGCCGGGAAAACAGGACGGAAGAGCGACGATGCGGCGGCAGATGCCGACACGGCCGGTGTTGGCCGCCATCGGCGCTGCGTTCTTCCTGTTGGCGTTCTGGGTTGCTGCGAGCGCGCAGAGGCTGGTTCCCGCGCCGATTCATGGCGTAACTGTGGACGACAAGAACGACATCCGCAAAGACGCGTTCCTCGCGAAGGTGCTTGAGTCACTCACACACTTGTCGGTGAAGCCAACTGTGAGGATCGTCTACGCGCCTGGCAATAAGAAGGGACCATTCTCCGCTGACTCGTACATGGATGCCACCCGCCAGATCAAGAGTGCGGGATATGTCTTTGGTCAGCCAGTAGATTCGTTTTATATGAAATGTTTCACGCCGGCTGAGTATCTCAACCGGTTCAAAGACTATGTGACCACGCTGGGCCCGTCGGTCGATATCTGGGAAGTGGGAAACGAGATCAACGGTGAGTGGCTTTTCGGAGATACCCGGCGATGTTCGCCGAAAGCGTCCGTGGGTTCCACGTCGCAGGCCGACGTGGTGACCAAGATGACCGAGACTTATGACTACCTCAAGTCCCAGGGGAAAGTTACCGCCCTCACTCTTTATTACAACACCCCCTGTCGACGACCCGCGGCCAATGAGATGTTTGCGTGGGCGGACGCCAACATTCCAGCCCGCATGAAGACCGGATTGGATTACTTATTCGTGAGTTACTACGAAGTGGATTGCCGCGGCTACAAGCCCGACTGGGACCGTGTTTTCGGTCAACTGGCGACCATGTTTCCCAACTCGAAGCTGGGCATTTCCGAGTTCGGCTGGTCGAACAAAAGAAAGCCGGAGGCGGTCCTTCGGGATTTAGTGCAGCGGCATTATGCCATTCACCCCAATGTTCCGAACTGGGTGGGCGGAGGCTTTTATTGGGAGTTTGCCCTCGACATGGTTCCCTACGATCCGGCGTCAGGATCGTTATGGAACACGATCAACGCGGCGATGGCGAACCAGAAGTGAAGTGAGAAGCATGCAGTGATATTTCGACGAGGAGAAACCATGTTCAGTTTTGTTCGTAAGTTGTGGGTGTTGATCGGAGTAACTCTTGTGATTCTTGCCATCGCCGTCGCGGTCTTTTCGCAGGAAAAGCCCAAGGCCGTACCTTACCTCAAACTAACCACACCGCGCCATGTGCTTCCCGAGGCGCAGAAGTGGGAAGGCAACGAGTTTCCCCACACTATGTCGGTGTTGGAAATGAATCGCGATGGATTCCGGTACTGGGGATGGTACGGGCTGAATGAAGGCCGGGGTATCGGGTTGGCGCGCAGCAACGATCTTGTGGCCTGGACCAAGTATGACCAGAATCCGCTGTGGACCAACGCTCGCTGGCCGTCGGTCCTGGCCGGCGCCGACCCCAAACAGAAAGACCTGCTCTACTTCGCGATCACCCGCGAATACGACACTCCGAGCAGCCACATCGTGCTCGCCACTTCGCTCGATGGGATCCATCTGATTGAGGTAAAGGTGCTGGTGGCAGGCGTTCCCAATCAGCGCAACCAGAATCCGAATCTTTTCCGCGATCCGCGGACGGGGCGGTTCTATCTGACCTTCTACCGCGGCAATGACAAGGACCACTTCGAGATCATCAGTAAGAGCGCCGATGCCGTTGCCGATCTGGACAAGGCGCCGGAAAAAATCCTGCTCAAGTCGGAAACAACGGTGGCAGCGCCCACGCTGCTCTACGTCAACAACGAAGTGATCGCCGGCGGCAAGATATCCGGGATTTACTATCTCGCCACGGAAGTGTATCCGCACCGTTATAGCGACGACCCGGAAGGCGAGTGGCAGGTGAAAATCTTCGCGGCGGATTCGCCGGATGGCGATTTCCAGCCAGTGGAGGGAAATCCCATCCTGCGCGGCCAGCGCGCCTGTCTGTTTCAGCACATTTTTAACGGTCGAATGTATGGCTATGACTGTCATTTGGAGACACCCGATCACTGGGTGCTGGAGGAAGTCGAGGCGCCCTTGCCGTGAGGTACGGACGGGGATTGTGCAGGTTTTGGGTTGAAGGATTTGGCGGACTGGCGGAGACGCGGCGAGCAGCGTCTCTACGGCAGATACACGAGTGCCGGGGATAGCACCCGCGACCGGTACGCAGGCAAGCACAGATTTAGAGAAACAGATTTGGAGAACTAAGGAGACCCGCGATGACTGAATTCACAACGTGTAACGTCTTATTCCTGGGCAACAGCCGCAAAGTGTCTAGCGCGCGCGTTGTCGGCGCCGTATCAATGGTTGCCTTTCTCGTTGTCTTTTTCTTTGGGCTAAGCGTTCCCACCCAGGCCCAACTTTATGCCGGGTCGGTGACCGGCGTGGTCAGCGACCAAACGGGGGCCGTGATCGCACAGGCGGAGGTAACGCTGGTGGACGCGGACAAGGGCTTCACTTTCACCGCCAGGACGGACGACAAGGGCCGCTATCTCTTTCGCTCTGTGCCTCCGGGCCGGTACAACCTGTCGGTCACAGCGGCGGGGTTCAAGGACCAGGCCCACAACGGAATCAAAGTTGACGTCAGTCAAAACGTGGGAGTGGATTTTGCGATGGCCGTGGTGGGCGCCAAGGAAACGGTAAACGTCTCCACGACCGCTCCATTGCTGGGCACCGAGGATGGAACCACCGGTCAGGTAGTGGACCGGAAGCTGATCAACGACCTGCCGCTCAACGGACGAGCGGTTATGGATCTGATGTTTCTTGCGCCCGGCGTTACCGAAGTGGATGCCGCTTGTAACGGATGCTACGCCACTAATGTCATCATCAGCGGCAGCCGCAACGCCACCACCGACATTCTCATGGATGGCGTGACCACGACCAACTACGAGCAGAACAGCGGCATCCGGGTGGAAACCTACACGCCCTCGGTGGATGCGGTCGAAGAGTTCAAGGTGCAGGAAACGAATTTCAGTGCCGAATACGGGCTTAGCGGCGGATCCATCGTCAATTTGGTCACGCGCTCGGGCACGAACGGCTATCACGGGAGCTTGTACGAGTTCCAGCGCTACTACAAGACGGACGCGAACAACTGGTTCTACAATCAGCAGGGGATCCCTATCCCAGGGCTGCGCCGCAGCAATTTTGGTGGAACGTTTGGCGGGCCCGTCATCAAGAACAAGACATTCTTCTTTTTCGATTACGAAGGTACGCGCGAAGACGATCAGGCGGGGCCGAGTTTTTATGGCGTGCCTAGCGATGCCGAACGGGCCGGCAATTTTGCCGAGCTCTGCGGCGGCGATGGCCCCAATGGGCCCGCGCCGGACGGAACCTTCGACCCGACGACCGGCAAATGTTCCGATCCGAAAGGTCAACTCTGGGACCCGTACGCCGGAGTATATAACTCAACCTATGGTGGCGCGGAACGCAACCCGAACGCATTCATCCCTTTCAACAACCTAGCGACCTACACCAGCACGGTGGACGCGAACCATCCCGGCAATCTGAATCTGGTCGGCACTCCTTATGCCCTACCCACGGGACCGGGAAACTTGATCGACCCGGTGGCGCAGAAGTTGATGGCGTACTTTCCTGAACCCAACGTCAACGTGGGCAATGCCAACTACAACCCGTATACCAATCGTGTGGAGTCGGGATCGGTGAAGAGCCACAACAATCAGTGGGACCTCAAAATCGACCACCGCTTCAACCAGAAGAACCTGCTGAGCGCCAAATATTCGCACCAATCCGGTCTTTCCGGCTCGTTCAACTGCTTTGGCGATGCGGCCGACCCGTGCAGCGTCGGCCCCACTACGGGCAGCGCGCACGTGTTCGTCATCAATGATACGCACACTTTTAACCCTACGACCTTGCTGACGGTTTCCTACGGCGTGACGCGGGGCACGAATTTCTACGGCGGCGTGGCCGCCACCTATCCGAGCCTGTCGCCGGTGGATGCGATAGGCGAACCGGCGTATATGAAAGACTCGGGCTACAACTGGTTCCCAGCGGTTGGCATCGGCGGCTATTCCGCCGCGAGTTACTACAACATTGGCGGGAACCCCTGGAGCTACGGCAAGCTAGGACAGGAAACACATCATCTGATCGGAACGCTGAGTTGGGTGAAAGGAACACACGAGCTGAAGTTCGGCGCGGAAGGACGGATGCACCGGCTCAACTACACGCAACCCAACTACGCACCCGGCGGGGTCTACAATTTCGATCAGACCGGAACCGCAAACTACGATCCGACGTGCGTACCCGGTGTGAACTGTTATCCACTCGGCGGGGACGGCATGGCGAGTTTCCTAATCGGCGCCCAACCCAACGACTGTTGCGGTGAGTACGAAATTCCGAACTCGGTGGCCAGCCAGAATTTCGAGTTCGGCGGGTTCGTGCAAGACAACTGGAAGAAGAGCGACAAGCTGACTCTCAACCTCGGTATGCGCTACGAACTGGTCTTGCCCCGCACCGAGCGGCGCAATGAGTTGAACTCGCTCGATCCGAATGTGCAATCTCCGATCACGCTGGATGGCAAAAACCTTACCGGTGGCGAGGTCTTTGTCACTTCCAACGACCGGCATTCCTATGCGCCCGACTACAAAAATATTCAGCCGCGTTTCGGTTTCGCCTATCGTGTGCCTCATAACACAGTCATCCGCGGAGGTTATGGCATTTACTTTTCCGCGTGGCGCGGAGCGGTGGCCGGAACTTCTGGTGTCGGGCAACAAGGCTTCGATCAGCAGACATATCTGGTTGCCTCGTACCAGGGGGACGGAGCCACACCCGCTGCGAGGATGAGCAACCCTTATCCCTACGGCGGGCCAACCAAGCCTCCCGGCAACAGCCTGGGCTTGTTAAACGACGTGGGCTACGGCGGCTACGGGCCGATCAAAGACATCAGCAACAAAGTGCCGTACGAACAGAGCTGGAGTTTCGGCATCCAGCACGAAACCAAGTGGGACATCGTTCTCGACGCCGCGTACGTCGGCAAGAAAGGAACGCACCTCTACTTTGCCAATGCCGGCAATTACAGTCACCTGGGTTCCTGGATAGAGGGCCTGCCCGCCCAGGACCCGAATTCGAACGATCCTCCCTGCACGATTCCCACGATCGCTTGCCTGAATACGTTCGTCGACAACCCGTTCGCCGATCCCACGCAGTCGAATGCCTCGCAGCTCCTCCCTGCCAGCAACCCGCTCCTCTACCCGCAGATCCAGTACCTGCAACTGTTGATGGCCCATCCGCAGTTTTTTGGGTTCGCAGGCGATGAACCACCGATCGCCAACTCGATTTACCACGCCTTTCAGTTCCGGGCGGAGAAGCGTTTTTCGCACGGCCTGGAGTTCCTGGCAACTTACACTTTCTCCAAATCCATCGACGACGCTTCCCTCACCAGCACCAACAGCGACTATCTGGGAAGTTTCGCCAGCTTGCAAAATCCGAACAACCCCGGCGGCGAACGAAGTCTTTCTTCGTTCGACATTCCGCAAGTCTTACAGCTCAGTTATACCTACGAGCTTCCCATCGGACGGGGAAAGTTGATCGGAGGCAGCATCAACCCGATACTCAACGGGGTCGTGGGCGGATGGCACACCAATGGCATCTGGCGCTTCAACAGCGGCCGGCCGATCGTCCCGGGATTGTACCAGTCCAACAGCCTCCCAACCTACGGACCACAACGCCCGAACCTCATTGGCACGCCCCACCGAGCCGGCGGGAAGGATTCGGACTGGATCCAGCAGTACTTCACCAGCGCGGACGGAAGCGCCTTCTTCGCCCAGCCCGCACCGTTCACGCTGGGCACAGCACCTCGAACCCTGGGTTCTGTTCGGCAACCGGGCGCCAATAACGCCGACCTGTCTATGTTCAAGGAGTTTGCCATGGGCAAGATTCGCGAGGGGATGCGGCTCGAGTTTCGGCTCGAAGCATTCAACGCGTTTAATCATCCGCAGTTTGGCGGTCCGGACACGACGTTTGGCGACCCGAACTTCGGCTTGATCTTTTACCAGATCAACAATCCGCGACAGTTACAATTGGCGCTGAAGCTTTACTTCTAGTATCTTGACCGCTTGATTTGTAACGCTTCAGCACTGAGAGTAGCGCCGCCGTCGCGGCGGTTGTCCGGCGGGCGCCATCGCCCGCCGCATCGAGGGCGGGACGCCCTCGGGACACCTGGCAAGATGCCGGTGCTACTCGTCTTCCACACCGTAATCATCATACGGTCACGGTATTAGCGCCTTGGCCGTGCGATGGTTACAACGGTTGATTCGGGATTGATGGCGGAGCGCCGGGTCGGAGCGCAGGTTGCTTTGCTGCTTCGCACGAAATCGCTTATCTACTGACTCACTAACCTGAAACATCGCAGGACGAAGCCGATCTAGCCGACGCTGCCAGCAGACTCGACACGAAGCAAAACGCGGCGGCAGTGGACCTTAGCCAAGGATTTGGGCACGATTTGGGCACGATTTCGGCAAATTGCACCAAAGCTGAGGCAGTCGCGCAGACCGAACGCCAAGCTGCCGTTCTGACTAACTAGCTTTCTCGTGAATGGGTTGGGTATAATGCTCTCATCTGCGGTGGGAGTAGCTCAACTGGTAGAGCATCGGACTGTGGCTCCGACGGTTGCGGGTTCAATTCCCGTCTCCCACCCCAACCTCTAAAGAACTCAGCTCACACTTTTGGTAAGTGACCGACTGATAGTCCGCGCGACCACCGCCGAGCTTTCCTGGCATTGCCCGCCCCGCTGGTCACAAAGGCTGCCAGCACCTCTGAAACGCCCGAGCCGACCAAACAAACCCATGCGGGCAGTCAAAGCGCCTTAGGGTCGAACAACTTGGAGCAGCGTTCATTTGCCCAGATGCTTTTTCAGGAATTCCAGCGACCGATCCCGCGCCTGTCTTGCAGCCGCCGCATTGTAGCTCGCCCGATCATTGCAGTTGAACCCGTGGTCTGCTTCGTACCAGAAAATCTCCACCTCAGGATGAGCCGCCTGCACCCGGTCTATGCCTTCCTTCGGAATATGCTTGTCCAGCGTGCCGAAATGCAGCATCACGGGGCAGCAGGGATTTTCCTGAACAAACTGCTCGATGCGCCCGCCGTAATAGCCCACGGCTGCATTGGGGCCTAAGCGCGCGGGGGCGAGCCACGCCATGGTTCCTCCAAAGCAGTAGCCAATGACCCCGCACTTCTTCGTCCGTTTCCGCAAATACTCCAAAGCAGCCGCGACATCCGTCACCGCATCTGCGGGATTGATCTGCCTCGCCAGAGCGATCCCTTTTTGAAGGTCGGCGGGGTCATAGCCCAGTTCTACGTTCCTCTGAATCCGATCAAAGAGCGCAGGGGCCACGGCGAGAAAGCCGTCCTTGGCATACCCGTCGGCCACCGAGCGAATGTGGCGGTTCACGCCAAACGCCTCCTGAATGACCACTAGCCCCGCAACGGGCTCGCTGTTCGGCGACGACACGTATGCGTCGAGTTCATGACCATCGCTTGCCTTTAGCCTGACCGTTTCGCTCATGTGGCCTCTCCTGAAGATATTTTAGAAGAATTCATTGGCGCCCTCGCGGAGGGCAAATCGTAATACTCTCTGCGTCCGCACACGTGAAACGCACCCGCCGACCCAACCCCCGCCCGGGCAGGCAAATCCGCGCAGGAGGGGCTTCCCGATGGGTCACACACCCAGTGCCGTCCCCGCCAAATCATGCCTACCGCTGCGCTCTATGGAACACGAAAAAGAACACCATCACGGTTAAGCAACCGAACGCATATATCAAAGACGCGAAGAGCACTATCGGGGCCTCCACGCCACGGAGAACATTAAGCAGGTTGGAGACGAAATTCCACAGCAAAAGAGCCGTCATCAGAATCGTCCCGATTAGTGCCAACAGCGCCGCATTTTTGAGGGTCATGATCGGAGTATGAACGTTACCAGTGTTGTCCGCAACTCTGGCTTGCGCCTTCACGAACCCCTTCGCCGAGAGTTGGTCAAGGCGTGACGGATCATCCGGGCATCGCAGCGATTGATGCGATCCGTGGAAAAATAACTCCCAACCAGATGAATGCCGCAATCCCACAGCGCGGCCCGCGACCTAAAAAATCTCCGGCCTGATCGAGCGCGTCACAGACTTCGGCACGAGACAGGTCTACAGTAGTAATAACCAAAGAGGCCGACAACCTTGGCTGAAAACATCGGAAGGGACTCTCTCATGAAACACAAATCGCTGCTCGTACTTACGCTTGTGCTGGTGACAATCTGTTGCTCCACTATCTCAGGAGCGCAGGCGCTCAAACCTGTCCAGCTTCCGCCGCCGCAAACGACTGGGGGACGCCCTCTGATGGAGGTTCTCAAGGATCGCAAATCGACTCGCGAGTTCGGTTCAGGCACGCTCTCGCAGCAGACGCTTTCGAACTTGCTCTGGGCGGCCTTCGGTATCAACCGGCCCGATGGGCATCGGACTGCGCCTTCCGCCATGAACTGGCAGGAAGTGAGTATCTACGTGGCAACTCCGGAAGGCGTGTACGTCTACGATGCCAAGGCCACCGCATTGGAACCCGTTGCGGCGGGCGACTTCCGGGCGGCCACTGGTACGCAGTCCTACGTCAAGGATGCGGCCGTGAACCTTGTTTATGTTTCCGATCTTTCGAAGACTGGCGGTGCGGCTACTCCGGAAGCCGAGATGTATACCGCCGCCGACGTGGGCTTCATCGCACAGAACGTTTACCTGTATTGCGCCTCGGAAGGCCTGGCCACGGTGGTGCGGGCGAGCGTCGATAAGCCCGCGCTTGCCAAGACCCTGAAGTTGCAGCCGCAGCAGAGAATCATATTGGCGCAGTCGGTCGGGTATCCGAAGAAGTAGCAGGATCACCCCGCAACCACATGCACCGGCTCTTGACCGGCGTCGAGGGGCATCTTTGTCAAAGCGGCACTTAGAATAGCTGCATGAAACGAATCTGCGTTTTCTGCGGCTCCAGTCCGGGCAGCCGCCCCGAGTACCGCGCTGCCGCCGAGGAGCTTGGGACGAAACTGGCACGAAGCAACATTGGATTGGTGTACGGCGGCGGCAACGTGGGTCTGATGGGCGTGCTCGCGGACGCCGTGCTGGCGGCAGGCGGCGAGGCGGTGGGCGTCATCCCGGAGAACCTCATGGCACTGGAGGTCGGCCACAAGGGGCTGACCAAGCTCCACGTCGTCCGCTCCATGCACGAGCGCAAGGCGCTCATGGCAGACCTGTCGGACGGGTTCATCGCAATGCCGGGCGGATTCGGGACGCTTGAAGAAATTTGCGAAGTCGTCACGTGGTCGCAACTCGGTCTGCATGCGAAGCCCTGTGGCATCCTGAACGTCTTGGGATACTACTCGCCGCTGCTCGCGATGTTTGACCATGCGGTGGAGGAGCGGTTCCTCAAGCCTGAGAACCGTGCACTGGTGCTGGCGCGAGATTCCGTTGTGGAATTGCTGCGAGCAATGGAGCGGTGGCGTCCGGTGCGGGTCGAAAAGTGGCTGGATTGGGACACGAGATGAGAGAATCCCCGGCTCTGGGGATTAGACGACGGTTTCTTTCTCTCTAGCCGCATAGTGCGACTCGACGTAGTCGTCCAAAATCTTGATGAACTCGGCGACGATCTTGTCGCCTTTCAGCGTGGTGAACAAGCGGCCGTCCACATAGACGGGGGCCTTCGGTTCTTCGAAAGTTCCGGGCAGTGAAATTCCCAGGCTGGCGTGCTTCGATTCTCCGGGACCGTTGACGATGCAGCCCATCACGGCCACTTTCATTTCTTCCACGCCGGTGTAACGGTCCTTCCAGACGGGCATCTGTTCGCGCAAATAAGTTTGGATCTGCTCGGCCATCTCCTGGAAAAAAGTGCTGGTAGTGCGGCCGCAGCCGGGGCAGGCGGTGACTTGCGGAGTGAAGCTGCGAATGCCGAGCGACTGCAAGATTTGCTGCGCCACGCGGACTTCTTCCGTGCGATCGCCTCCGGGGGCGGGGGTCAGCGAAACCCGGATGGTGTCGCCGATACCTTCCTGCAACAGCACGCCCATCGCCGCGCTCGAAGCGACGATGCCTTTGGCGCCCATGCCGGCTTCGGTTAGTCCCAGGTGCAGCGGGTACTCGCAGCGC
>Ga0181530_10000840_pt1 | contig 39621 bp, 34 predicted proteins | sample PEATcosm2014_Bin_42_FD_119769 | JGI IMG/M metagenome (GOLD analysis project Ga0181530, IMG submission 119769) | Peatland microbial communities from MTU Mesocosm Facility, Houghton, MI, USA - PEATcosm2014_Bin10_60_metaG | ecosystem: Environmental > Terrestrial > Soil > Wetlands > Peat | place...
AGCCCACCCGTCTAAAGGCGAAAGGAGCAAGCATGCGCCACAACATCTGGAAAGGACCGAACGGTCTCCGCGCCGGCTGGCGTGTGCTGATTTACCTCGCGCTGATCTTCGTGCTGGGGTACGCGGTGAGCAAAATCGCAGACGTACTGTCGCATGGGAGACAGTTCGACCTTAGTTATCCAGCGGTGGCTATCGTTGTCTTCCTGCCTGAATCGTTGGTCATCTTGCTGGCGGCGTGGATCATGGCAAAGTTTGAGGGCCGCAGCATTGCCGAATACGGCTTGCCCTGGCGGCAGGCGTTTTGTGGCCGATTCTGGTTGGCTTGGGCCATCAGCTTCGTCTCGCTCACGCTGTTACTTCTATTTTTGCGGTTGGCGCGGGCTTACTCCATGGGACCGCTCCAGCTTCACGGCGGGGAGATACTGAAGAACGCCTTCTTGTGGGCTGTGCTGGCGATTGTAGGGGCGATCATTGAGGAATTCTTTTACCGCGGCTACCTGCAATTCACGCTGACCAGTGGAATCGGATTCTGGCCGGCGGCGCTGGTGACTTCGGCATTAATGGGTGCGGCCCACATTCTTAATCCCGGTTGGACGGTGCTGGGTCTGGTCACCGTCGTTGGATTCGCGCTCATTATGTGTTTCCTGCTGCGCCGGACGGGCGACCTGTGGATGCCGCTTGGACTTCATGTCGGATGGAACTGGGGCGAAACCTACTTCTACGGCATTCCCTGTAGCGGGCTGATGGGCCATGGACAGTTGTTTCACGGCAGCTTTCATGGTCCCGCGTGGCTTACGGGAATGCCATTCGGAGTCGAGGCGGGCTGGCCGGAGATTGCGGTGTTCCTGATCTGGTGGTTCATCTTCGCCAAGTGGCTGCGCCAGGTCAAATATCCGCAGCCGGTCGCAAACAATACTTAGGACCGTTACGCCGACAAGCCCATCTTTCGCAGGAATGCCGGGAAGCGCGGATCGTGATAAAGGTTCTTCAGCAGAGGATCGCCCTTGATGGCCGCCAGTCCGGCATCTTTGTGAGAGCGGGCCATTCCGAGCCACTCGAAGGCGCGGTCCACCTCTCCGCGAAAGGCATAGACCTCGGCGATCTGATAGGCAGCCTGCTCATGGTAGTCGTTGATGAGCTGCTGCAAGGCCGCGTCCGCTTCCGTCTTTCTACCTAGCGCACTGTAAGCCAGAGCCTGTCCGACGGTGCGCTCGCTGTTGGGATGGTTCTTTTCGAATTCCGCCAGCGCCTGCTGCGGTTTTGACTGCGCCAGATATACCAGTCCTAATAAGTAGTGCGCCTCGGGCCCGTCTGGACTGATGGCCAACGCTTTTTGGTACGCGTCAGTTGCCAACTCCTGCTGGCCTGCGTAGTAGGCATGCATTCCCAGCGATACGTGCGCCACCACGCTGAGGGGATCGATTTCCACCGCCCGGCGATTCAGCGCGACCGCCTCATCAAAGCGGCCGAGACTGGCCTGCAAACTCGATGCCCCCAACAGCACCACGGAATTCTGCGGCTCCAGCGCCAGCGCTTTCTGGAAGGCGGTATCCGCGCCCGCCCAATCCCAATCGTAACTGCGCTTGATGCGCCCAATGGCGGCATGCGCTTCGGCCAGGCCGGGATCCAACTGCAACGCCCGCTCCGCGGCCATCATCGCGTCGCGATAGCCTTCTTCGAAGGAAGCGCCCTCCGCGTTTTCGCCACGCGCGATCAGCACCCAGGCCAGCGCCGACCAGCCGCGCGCATACGCCGGATCCAGCTTCACCGCCTGCTGGAAATATTCGTAGGCCCGGCTGAGGTCGTCGTGGGTGCGGCGCTCGTAGAAGTATCGTCCCTGCAAGTAGGCGTTATAGGCCTCGGCGCTTATCCCACGCTGTGGGACACTGCCGCCGCGGGCATTGAGCAACCGCAGCTTGAGCTCGCCGGTGATGGCGCGTGCAATATCCTCCTGCACCGCGAAAACGTCGTTCAGGTCGCGATCATAGGTGCCCGACCAAAGCTGAAAACCATCCTCCGTCTTCACCAATTCGGCGGCAATCCGCACCCGGTTGCCTTCTTTGCGGACGCTGCCTTCCAGGATGGTCGCCACATCCAGTTTCTTTCCGATGGCCGGCAGGTCGGCGCTCTTATCGCGGAACTGGAAAGACGAGGTGCGCGCCGCGACGCGCAATCCCGGCGTCTTAGCCAGGTGATTGAGCAGCTCCTCGGCGAGCCCGTCGGAGAAGTATTGCTGGTTCTTCTCCGGACTCATGTCGACAAACGGCAGCACCGCAATTGACGAGGCGACGGGCCGCGACGGAACCACCAGGTTGCGCTTCCACCAGAAATGCCCAATCGCCACCGCGATAAGCACCGCCAAAGCTGGCAGCAGCAGCTTCCACAGATTTTTTCCCCACGCAGTTTGCACGTTGCCAGGGGGAATGCCCACCGGCAAATCGAGGGCGGATGAGGATTCAACCGCCTGGCGGGCCAGCGCGGGCACCAGATACGGCGCGCCCGCAGCGACCGGCGATTCCACCACCCCAATGAACCGGTAACCGTGGCGAGGCACAGTTTCGATGTAGACCGGAGCCTGCGCCTCATCGTTCAGCGCCTCCCGCAATCGCCTAACGGCAACATTAAGGCTGGACTCGAACTCTACAAAGGTGTTTTCCGGCCAAAGCTGCGCCTTCAGTTCCTCGCGCGTAACCATCTCGCCCGGAGCTTGCAATAGGGCGCGAAGCACGCGGAAGGATTTCGGTTGCAGCTTGATCCGGTACCCGAACTTGCGCAGGTCTCCTGAATCCAGGTCGATCTCGTAAGGGCCGAAGCGCACCGGCGATGCCCGGTGCAGGGTCCGGTCTTGGGGGACATCGGGGGAAAACGAGGGGCTGGCCGACATCGCGGGGAGCATAATGGGCCAGAATGTTATCACAGTTTGGTCAACAAAACATCTGCACTGACCGCCTATTTATCGTGACTGCAACACTTTAGACCGTAATGCGAAATTAAGTTGACTTACAGCCTGCGGAGGAGGAAATAGAGTACAACGCGACGCCTCCTCAAGCTTCGCAGCGGTATGGGGTAGGGCCTCAAAACCCAAATTTGGCAACTGGAGCTCAACCGTCCGCAACGGCGTTCTTGCAGAGCAAAGGAGAATGATGATGGCAAATCTGGGACAGCGTATTCCCACCTTCGGCGCGGGTCTGTCCGTGATGATGGTAGCGGTCGTATTCACGGCCTTCGCTATTAACCTTCCAGCCGCTCAGGCCCAGACCTACCAGGTGATTCACAATTTCACCGGCGGAACCGACGGTTCGAACCCTCAAGCCGGCCTCGCCATCGACCGGCGCGGCAACTTGTACGGAACGGCGGCCGAGGGTGGTAGTGGCGGAGCCGGTGCGGTTTTCAAGCTGGCGCACTCTGGCTCCAACTGGATGCTTATGCCGCTTTACGGTTTTTCGGGCGGCGATGACGGATCCTATCCTTTCGGCCCGGTGACGATCGGGCCCGACGGCAGCCTCTACGGCACCACGCTGGCTGGCGGAACCACGCTAGGAGTGTGTCGCGAGGAAGGCGGCTGTGGTGTGGTCTTCCGGCTCAGGCCCTTGCCGACGCCGCCCCCGTCGGTTTTCACGCCCTGGCAGGAGACCGTGCTGATCGCCTTCGACGCTACGGATGGAAATGACCCTGTCTACCCGCAGTTGCTTTTCGATCAAACCGGAAACCTTTACGGCACCACCCAATATGGCGGAAGTAACATCGGCGGAAATGTTTTTGAATTGACCCCCTCCGGCGGTTCCTGGACGGAGACCGTGCTGTACGAAGGGTTCGGTAACGGTTTAACCGGCGAAGAACCTCTTTCCGGAGTCGTTATGGACAGCGCCGGCAATCTGTATGGTACGACCAGCGTCGGAGGAGCCGGCGGCGACGGCGTCGTCTACGAACTAAGTCCGACGCAGTACGGTTATGTGCAAACCGTTCTGCACTCTTTTACAAACGGGGACGACGGTGGACTTTCCTACGGCGGCCTAGTGATGGATCAGGCCGGCAATCTCTACGGAGGCACGGTTTCTGGCGGTAGCGCCGGCTGCGGCGTGATCTACGAATTGTCACCGTCGAGTAATGGAGGCTGGACGTTCAACGTGGTCTATAACTTTTCCACTTGTGCCGAGGGTCCCTACGAGAATCTCGTCTTCGATGCCGCGGGCGATCTTTACGGCACAACCCTTGGCGACGGCGTAAATGGCTTCGGGATGGTTTTCAAGCTGAGCCGATCCAATGGCATCTGGACCTTGACCGACCTGCACGACTTCTCCTCGGGCACCGAATATTTTCCCTACGGCGCGGTGACTCTCGGCGCCGACGGCAATCTGTACGGCACGGCGTCGGCGGGTGGAGCGTATGGGCACGGGGTGGTGTGGGAAATTACGCCGTAAAGCAATGATCGGCGGCTGGTGCTCGCTGGCGCTCAGTAGTTGTCCAGTGGGCGGCAGCATGACACTAATGCAGGACGCAGGCGTACGTGGCAGATCGGTCGCCACTTCGCGGAGGAGGATTGATATGACTTTCGCAAAGCGATACCACAGTTCCGCGATTGCGCGGCTCGTATACATAGCCGGCAGTTTCGCTCTTCTCACCGCCTTGGCGCAGGCGCAGACCCTGACCGTCCTGCACAATTTCACCTACGGCGACGGCGCGTACCCTTTTGCGGGCGTGACGCTTGATCAGCAAGGCAGGATCTACGGCACCGCCGCGGATGGCGGCAGCCACCAAGCAGGCGTGGTCTACCGACTCGCCCGCGAAGGCGAAGGCTGGGTCCTGTCACCCATCTACACCTTCCAAGGCGAACCTGATGGAGCAGGGCCTGATTCCAAGGTTGTTTTCGGCCCGGATGGCCTGCTTTACGGGACAACCTACGGGGGCGGCGCGGAAGGCTTTGGCACGGTTTTCAGCCTGCAACCTCCGGCAACCGTCTGTAAGACCGCCCTCTGCCCCTGGCACGAGACCATCCTCTACAGCTTTACCGGCGGCGCCGACGGCGCAAATCCCGAGTACGGCGACCTGAGCTTCGACCAGGCCGGCAACATCTACGGAACCACCTACGCCGGTGGCAGCGACGGCAATGGCGTTGTTTTCAAACTGTCTCGATCTGGCAGCGGCTGGACAGAGACCGCGCTTTGGAGATTCTCCGGTGCTAATGATGGCGCTTATCCGCTTAGCGGCGTTATGTTCGACAACGCCGGCAATCTGTATGGCACCACGAGTTACGGAGGCGCAAGCCGCCTCGGCACCGTCTACGAGTTGTCGCCCACGCAATCGGGATGGAGCGAGACGATTCTCTATTCCTTCACGAACAGCGACACCGGCGGCGGATCCGGCGGTCTCATCATGGACGCGCGCGGTGACCTCTTCGGTATTACGGGCGAGGTGGGCGCGGCATACGAACTGACGCCACAAGACGGCAGTTGGTCCTTTACCCTGTTGCAAAGCTTCTCCGGCGGAGGATACCCCCCGTCCCTTGCCTCACCAACCTTCGACTCACAGGGCAATCTCTACGGACCAGTGCCTAGCGGCGGCGATGGTTTCGGCGAGATTTTCAAGCTGACCCCCTCGGACAATCAGTGGATATATAGCCCGTTTTACCAGTTCGATACCTGCAACAACGGGAACGGATGCTTTCCGATTGGCGCGGTCACGTTTGACGCTAACGGGAATATGTACGGCACTACGGAGGACGGAGGCGCGGGCGGCGAGGGCACGGTGTGGGAGATCACGCCGTAAAGCGGTTGTCAGTTGTCAGCCCGATATTAGACGATCCCACAATGTGGGATAGGGGTATTCAGAAATGCAAACGCGACGTGGTTGCAGAGGAGAATTCACCATGAAGTGTCCAGAACAAACCAGAAATGGGATCGGCGGGATCGATTTGTGGATGACTCTCGCGGCGGTGGCCATCGCGACTTTGTTGATCGTCCTTGCCACCCAGGCGCAGGCCCAGACCTACACCGTGCTTCACAACTTCACGGGCAATGGATTGAACGGCGCTCCCTTCATGCCGTACAACGGCCTGACCATCACGACAGGCGGTAACCTCTACGGGACCACCTTGAACGGCGGTACTTACGAGAATGGAACGGTGTTTGAGTTAAAGCGGGCGGGCTCAGGTTGGGCGCTGAATCTGCTCTACCAATTCCAGGGAGGCACTGACGGAGCGAGTCCGGCTGCGGGCATCACAATTGGGCCCAGCGGCGTTCTTTATGGCACGACGGAAACGGGCGGAGATTTGTCATGCGGCATTGCCGGCGGATGCGGAACGGTTTACCGGCTACAGCCATCGGTTCACGCTGTCGCCTCGGCCGAGGCGCCCTGGACTGAAACTGTACTCTATCGTTTCCAAGCCGTCCCCGACGGGGCCGCACCGCACTACGGGAACGTAGCCTTCGACACTTCCGGCAATCTCTATGGCACGACGCAATACGGGGGCGCTAATCAGGAATGTGAATATGGTTGCGGCGCAGTCTATGAACTATCGCCTGTAGCAGGCGGCGGTTGGACAGAAAGCATTCTGCACAGCTTCAATTCCAACGATGACGGATCCCAGCCCCTGGGCGGCATCATCCTCGACCAGTACAACGATCTCTACGGCGTAACTTCCACGGGCAACGAGACTTTTTTCACACTTCAGCCGGACGGACCGGGTTACTGGGATTATTACGACTTGCAGCAGTTCTCGAGCAGTATTGGATGCGGTATCTATACCAGTCTGCTGCTCGACCCGAACACCTTCAATTTCTATGGTGTGGCACAAGGCTGCGGGCCGAGCGGAGGAGGCGCCGGGGGCGTGGTCTTCGACTGGTTCTATGAGCTTTTCCCCAGCTACAACTTCGGCTTCAGCAGAGGGATGGTGAGTGCACCCGAGGGCCCGCTCATCCAGGATTCGGCCGGTAATTTCTATGGCGTCTCATTCAATGGCGGCGCTAACCAACAGGGTTCTGTGTATGAGCTGACCCAGTCGAGCAACGGCAACTGGACGTATACCGATCTCCACGACTTCAGCGGCTCGGACGGCGCAGGGCCGGTTGGCAACCTGGTGATGGATGCCAACGGCAATCTTTACGGAGTCACGTCGGGCGGAGGCTCGAACCAGGGCGGTGTGATCTTCGAGATCACGCCGTAAAGCGGTTGCCACTGGTCAGTTGTCGGTGGCCAGTCGTCAGTTAGGCCCGTGGCGACAATTATCCCACAATGTGGGGTGTTAGGAATCGAAGGCATTTGAGCCGGAATTGTCACGCAAGGGGGAAATGTCATGACACGCTTGCAGCAACAGGGGAGTTCACGAATCGCCCGGCTGGCAGGAATGGCCGGCCTTCTCATTCTGCTGACGGCCAGCCCAGCGCCGGCGCAGACCTTCACTGTACTGCACAACTTTACGGGGCCGGACGGCATGCAGCCCACGGCCGGCCTGACCATGGATCGAACCGGAAATCTCTACGGAACAGCCTCGCTGGGAGGTTACACCGGAGGCCATTGCTACAACGGTTGCGGCATCGTGTTCAAGCTGACCCACCAGGGTTCCGGCTGGACGCTTGACCCCCTCCACACCTTCATTGGCACCGATGGGGCCCTCCCCCAAGCCAGGGTAATCTTCGGCCCGGATGGCAATCTCTACGGCACGACGACCTATGGAGGCATCCCGGGCTACGGCACCATTTTCAGATTGCAGCCGCCCGCGAATGCCTGCAAAACCTCTCTCTGCCCGTGGAGGGAAACGGTGTTGTATTCCTTCCTGGGCGGCAACGATGGCGAGTATCCCCAATATGGCGACCTGGTTTTCGACCAGGCGGGAAATATCTATGGAACCACTTGGGGCGGCGGCAGCCATGAAGGCTTCTGCACCGAGTATGGCTGTGGCACGGTGTTTGAGCTATCGCCTTCCAATGGCGGATGGACGGAGAGCGTCCTATACCGCTTCCAGGGAAACAATGACGGTGAAGCCCCTTATGCCGGTGTGGTCTTCGACACCGCTGGAAATATTTACGGCACAACCCTGGTGGGCGGGACGGGTGGCGAGGGCACGGTCTATGAGTTGACGCCTTCCGCTTCGGGGTGGACGGAAACCATCCTCTACAACTTTGGCGATGGACTTGACGGGGGCCAACCTTATGGAGCTTTGATCTTCGATCAGTCTGGAAACCTCTACGGCACCACATCTATGGGCGGCTCGCAAGGCGGCGGTACGGTTTACCAGTTGACGCCCTCCAACGGCGGCTGGAATTTCAATGCGCTTTATAGCTTTAACGCATATATGGGGCCACTCGCCACTCTGGCCATGGACGCGTCCGGCAGGCTCTACGGGACAATCTTAATCGGCAGCCCAGAGGTTTTTCAGTTGACCCTCTCGAATGGCCAATGGACACAAACCGGCTTTAATGGCAGCGCCGGCGATTATCCATTTGGCAACTTGATATTCGACGCCAGCGGCAATCTGTACAGCACCGCCAATGAAGGCGGGACAGAAGGAAAAGGAGTCGTCTTCGAGATCACGCCATAAGGCAGTTGTCAGTGGCTAGTGGTCAGTGGTCAGTTGTCGGTTACCCAGACTGATAGCGATGTCTCACAGCGTGGGATGTTAGGGAATAAAGGCATTCGAACCGGAATTATTGGCTCGCAAAGGAGAATTGTCATGACGATCTCGGGGCAAATTCGGAGTTCACTAATCGCTCGGCTGTCAGGGATGGCCGGCCTTTTCATCCTGCTGGTAACAGCTATCGCGGCGCAGGCGCAGACCATTCAGACGCTGCACAGCTTCACGGGTGGGGTCGATGGCGCAGCTCCGCTGGCCGGCTTGAGCACGGACGCACACGGAAACCTGTATGGCACCGCCAGCAGCGGCGGCATGGGCTACGGCACGGTCTACAGGTTAGCCCATGCAGGCTCCGGCTGGGGGTTCACAACCCTCTACACCTTCCATGGCGCGCCGAATGACGGCGCCTATCCGGTTGCCCGGGTCGTCTTCGGCCCGGACCAGACGCTTTACGGCACAACCCAAGAGGGAGGCAACTCGCTCAACTACTGCCGTAACGTCGGCTGCGGCACCGTGTTCAATCTGCGGCCGCAGCCCGGCATCTGCAAAACCGCGCTTTGCCCCTGGCAGGAGACGCTGCTCTACGACTTTTCCACCACCGATCCCACCTTCGGCGCGGTGCCGGAGAGCGAAGTCACCTTCGATTCCGCGGGCAACCTCTACGGCACGACCTACACCGGCGGATACTACGCCGGCGCGGGCGGCGGCAGCGGTTGCGTGGAGTGCGGCCTGGTGTACAAACTGACGCCCTCCGGCAGTGGCTGGACGGAGAGCGTGCCCTACAGCTTCAGCGGATATCAGTACTACACGGACGGCGCTTTACCCGTTGGCGGTGTGACCTTCGATAATGCGGGAAACATGTTCGGCACCACTACCGCGTATGGCTCTTGCGGATTCGGCATCGCTTACGAGTTGACACCCAACGGCTCGCACTGGAGCGAGGTCATCCTACAGCAACTGTGCGAGTCGGGCGCGTCGCCGACAGCCAACTTGATCTTCGATGGTACCGGCACGTTCTATGGTGCGAGTGAGGGCGACACCGAATATGGCCCGTATCCGGTAACCATTTTCACCCTCACCCAGAGCGGCGGAAGCTGGGTGTACACACCGATCTACATCTTCAGCCAAAGCGGCCACGGTCCCGCCGGCCAGCTTCTGCTGGACAGTGCCGGCAACCTGTATGGCACAACCATCGAGGGCGGCAGCAATCCCCTGGGCCAGTGTTCTGCCGGCTGCGGCACCATCTTCAAGCTGAGTCCTTCCGGCGGAAGCTGGACTTACACGGACCTGTATGACTTCACCGGCGGCAGCGACGGCGCCTATCCGCATAGCAATCTGGTGATGGATTCCAGCGGGAATTTCTACGGCACGACCAGCCAGGGCGGCGGCACAAATAGTCATGGAACGATTTTCGAGTTTACGCCGTAAGGCAGTGGTCAGTGGACGGTTGTCAGTCGTAGGTTCCCACTCATTCGAAAAGCGCGAATGAGTGGGGCACCCGGCGGTGATATCCCACAGCGTCGGATCTTGGGATCGGATGCATTTTGACCGCGAATACTCATTCGCAAAGGAGCATTGTTGTGACGCGCTCAGAGCAACCACGATTTCCCGCAACTATCCGCGCTTTGCCAACAGTCGTAATGGCAGGAATGCTTGGGCTGATCATGTTGGCAGCGCAATCGGCGCAGGCGCAAACTCTCAACATCCTTCACAACTTCACTGACGGAGGCGACGGGGCCAATCCGGAAGGTCGCCTCACCATCGACCGCGGAGGACACCTCTATGGCACCACCTACAGCGGTGGAATCCAGTATGACGGGGGGTTCGGAGTGGTATTCAGGATGTCGCCAGTAGGCTCGGGGTGGACGTTTGCCCCCATTTTCACTTTTAATTTCTCTAGTGAGGGCATCGATCCCGCAGCCGGCGTCCTTTTTGGTCCCAATGGGCTCCTCTACGGCACCACCAGTAACGGCGGCACGGTTTTTACGTTGCAGCCCTCGCCCACAGTTCCGCCGACGGTGCTCTCGCCGTGGGTAATCAACTGGCTTTACAACTTCCCGCTAAATGCAGACGCTCCTACGGGTGATGTGGTATTCGACGCCGCCGGCAATATCTATGGCGCAACCTGGACCGGAGGGAGTAACGGCTGCTTCGACAATCGGGGCTGCGGCACGGTGTACGAGTTGACTCCCTCCGCCGGGGGCTGGCTGGAGACGACGCTGTACATATTTCAGGGAGGCGCCGATGGAACCTACCCCACAGGCGTGACCTTCGATTCCGCCGGCAACCTGATCGGTACAGCCACGTATGGAGGAGCATACGACGAGGGAGTAATCTTTCAGCTCACACGTTCAGGAGACAGCTGGACCGAAAGTGTCCTGTACAACTTCGATCCCCGGGGAAATGGCGGCTATGCGCCTGATGCCGGCTTGATCTCCGATGCTTCCGGAAACCTCTACGGAAGTACCCTCCTTACTCCCAGTCCTACTTACAGCGGCACCATCTTCGAATTCTCGCCCTCGAATGGCGGCTGGGTTTACAGCGTGCTCGCCCAGATACCCCCACAGTATGAATACGGACCGACAGCCCCGCTGACAATGGATGCAGCAGGAAATCTCTATGGCACGATCGCGAGCAGTGGCACGAACGGCGCCGTTTTCAAACTGACGCCCGGCAATGGCGGGTGGACGTTTACCTCGTTGCACGATTTCACCGGCCCTCCTGACGGAAGCGATCCGGACAGCACGGTTGCCATCGGCGCCGACGGGAATCTTTACGGCACAACGTTCCATGGTGGAAATTGCGGCGGCCTTGGCTGTGGCACAGTGTGGGAGATCGCGCCGTAAACAGTGGCCAGTGGCCAGTTGTCAGTTGTCAGTTAGGAAGCAGGCAAGTATATCCCACAATGTGGGATGTTATGCATCGGAGGCATTCAGAGCGGAATCGTCGGCCCGCAAAGGAGAATTGTTATGACGAATTCGGAGAAATATCGGAGATCAGGAATCGCTCGGCTAGCTAACACGGCCAGCCTCCTCATTCTGTTTGTGACGACGATCATGGCGCAGGCGCAAACCTACCGGGTCATCCACAGTTTTGGATGGTACGAGGGCAGCACCCCCGTCGCAGGCTTAACCATTGGGCCGGGCGGTAACCTCTACGGCACTGCACTGGAGGGCGGGGACGATAATGGCTATATTTGCCAGTTGTACTCGGACACAGCAGGCTGCGGCACCGTCTTCAAGTTATGGAACCACCAGGGGGACTGGATGTTCTCGCTGCTGTTTAAGTTTAATGGCAGCGACGGCGCGTATCCCGCTACTTCAGTGACCTTCGGGCCAAATGGCAGCCTCTACGGCGAGACCGGCCTGGGCGGTTCCTGCACCTACTCGTCCTACGGCTGCGGCACCATCTTCAACCTCACCCCGGGCGCCACGGCTCCGCCAGCGGTACTTGGGTTGTGGTCGGAATCGGTGCCGTACGCCTTCACCGGAAATGACGATGGAGGACCGTATCCCAGCGCTGTGATCTTCGATAATGCCGGAAACCTGTACGGGACCACCGATTATGGCACGTACAATGCCGGCAACGTCTTCGAGTTTACGCCTTTGGGTGGTCACTGGTCGGAAACAGTTCTCTATAGCTTCTATGGGGGGAGTGATGGGCAATATCCCAAAGGCGTGCTTGCCGATGCCGGGTTTAATCACCTCTTCGGCATAACCTTCAAGGGAGGCAACGACGGGTGCGGGTCAGCAGGCTGCGGCACTATCTTCGAATTGACCCGCGGCGAATCCGGATGGACGAAAACGACTCTGCATACCTTCGCCGATGGCGGCGATGGAGCGTGGCCTGAATTTACTCCGATTATGGATGCTGCCGGGAACCTCTACGGCACCACTGGCGGTTATAACAATCCTGGGACAGTCTGGGAAATGTCTCCCTCCAACGGCGGTTGGACCTTCACCGTCCTGTACACCTTCAGCACGCCCGCGGCTGGACCCTTTAGCGGCCTTGCGATGGACGCTGCCGGCAATCTCTACGGCACGACCTACCAAGGAGGGCTCTACAACGACGGGAGCGTTTTTGAGCTCAGTCCCTCGAATGGCGGCGGCTGGACGTACACCGATCTTTACAATTTCACCGGCGGTACCGATGGCGGGTGGCCGGAGGGCGATGTGGCCCTCGATGGGAACGGCAATATCTACGGGATTACCACTGGGGGCGGATCTTCCAGCAAGGGTGTGGTGTGGGAGATCACGCGGTAGGAACAGTTGTCAGTGACCAGTGGTCAGGTGTCGGCGGATGGTAAACACGTACCGTCTGACAATGTGGGAGTTGTATGGAGGGCGGTCTTGCAATAGAGTTTTGGGAAAAGGGGTGGGGTATGGGAGTTCTGGAACGGCAACGGAAGCGCTTCTTTAGTAACGATTGGAGAAAGGCGATGGTGGCGACCAACCCGGCGTTCGCGCCACATCATCACGGAGCGCGCGATGCGCGCCGCTTTGGGCGGCAACAGCGGCCAATTTTGACCGCGATGCGGACTGCGATGCCGCCGGCACGGCACCGACGTTTGCTCGGTATGGCAGCGGCACTGGCGATTGTGCTGACACTCGCCGCGGTCATGACGCAAGCTGCGCAGGCGCAGACCTACACCGTCATCCACAACTTCACCGGCGGCGCGGACGGAGCCACGCCCATGGCGGGCCTCACCATCGATGCTGCCGGGAATTTCTATGGCACGGCGAACTTCGGCGGCAACACCGGTGGAAATTGCGGGACCAGCGGCTGCGGCCTGGTCTACCGGCTGGCGAACCGGAATTCCGGCTGGGTGCTGACGCCGCTCTACAAATTTGGGGGAGGCAATGACGGCGCAAATCCGCAAATCGCCTATGTGGTGATCGCTTCCGACGGCAGCCTTTATAGCACCACTTACTATGGAGGCGGCACTTGCGACGGGGTTGGTTGCGGCACCGTCTTTAAGCTGCAACCTCAGGCGTCGCCCTGTCCGAATGCGCTTTGCCCCTGGATGGAGACCGTGCTGCATAGCTTCAACGGCTCCGATGGCGCTGGACCGGTTGGGGCCCTGGTCTTCGATCAAGCCGGCAACGTCTACGGTGTCACCACAGCCGGTGGCTTTCGCGACGGGGGAACGGTGTACCAGCTGAATGCTTCCGGAGGGAATGAGAGCATTATTTTCAATCCCTATGGGTATCCGGGAAGCGGCGTGATCATGGACCATGCGGGCAATCTTTATGGTTCCACCTTCAATGGCGGCAACGACTCCTTTGGATCGGTCTATGAATTAATGCCATCGGGATCGAACTGGGTCGAAAGCGATCTCTACGATTTCACCAACGGCAGCGATGGAGCCTACCTATGGGCGGGAGTGACCTTCGACCAGGCAGGTAACCTCTATGGCGCCACCAGTGCCGGAGGATCGGGCCAGGGTGGGACGGTGTTCGAGCTGATGCCCTCCAACGGAAACTGGATCCATAGCACGCTGTATAGCTTCGCTGGTCCCGGGAATGGACGCTTGGTGGTGGGACCCATCGGCAACCTGGCAATAGACGCCGCGGGCAATCTCTATGGCACGACGATCTCGGACGGGGCCCATGGATATGGAGCGGTCTTCAAGCTGACACAGTCCAATGGAAGCTGGACCTACACCTCGCTGCATGACTTCACCAATGGAAGCGATGGCGGCTATCCCTACAGCACGCTGGTCTTCGATGCCAGCGGCAACCTATATGGCACCGCCTCCAGCGGCGGCACGCAAGGACTTGGAGTAGCGTTCGAAATCACGCCGTAAGCGTCTTGTGGCGGCAACGACCCAGGCGTTTTTGCCGCGTGCGATCGGCGCTCGTCGAGCATATTGTTGCGCTATCGAGGTTTTCCACCGCAGACGACGGCGAGGATTTCCAGCGCCTGCGCGCATTGCTCACGATTGACGTCGAGGTGGGTGACGAAACGCATAAGCTGCGGGCCGACGCCGTTGGCCAGGACACTGCGTTCGGCGAGCCGGCGCGAGAGATCGGCCGAAGTCATGCCCGTGCCGGAGATGTCGCAGATCAGGATGTTGGTCTGAACTTTGGCGGGATCGATCCTGATGCCGGGAATCCGGGCTAACCCCTCGGCGAGGAACTTGGCGTTGGCGTGGTCCTGTGCCAGCTTCTGCGGCCCTTGCTCCAGCGCGATCAGCCCGGCCGCGGCAAGAATACCTGCCTGCCTCATGCCGCCGCCCAGCGCCTTGCGATAGATGCGGCCGCGGTCGATCATCTCCGCGCGGCCCACCAGCAACGATCCCACTGGCGCACCCAGTCCCTTCGACAGGCAGAACATAACAGTGTCGGCTTTGGCCGTGAGCCGCGCGACCGGCATTCCAAGGGTGATTGCGGCATTGAACACCCGCGCCCCGTCAAGGTGCACCGGCAATCCAGCGGCGTGCGCGTTGTCGCAGACTTCGTCGAAGACCTCGGGCGGCGTGATGGTTCCGCCCGCCATGTTGTGCGTGTTCTCCAGCGAAACCAAGCCGGTCTTCGCCGCGTGGTAGCTCTTGGTCTTGAGCTTGGACTCAACGTGTTTCCAGGTGAGAATGCCATCCTCGGCCCAGACGGTGCGCGGCACTACGCCGGAGAAATGCGCCATCATGGCCATCTCATAATTGAAGACGTGAGCGCGCTCTTCGCAGATGACCTCCTGCCCGTGATGGGTGTGCAGCTTGATCGCGATCTGATTGCCCATGGTACCGCTGGGCACGAAGAGCGCCGCCTCGCGGCCGAAGATCTCCGCCGCCCGCTTCTCCAGTCGATTGATGGTCGGATCTTCGGCATAAACGTCGTCGCCGACCTCGGCCTCGAACATGGCGCGCCGCATCTCCGGCGACGGCTTGGTGACGGTGTCGCTGCGCAAGTCGATGACCGGAGTTGCGCGGCTTGCGGAGTCGATTTCAGATTCAGGAGCGGAGGTAGACATAAAGGAGCCAGTTGCCAGTGGCCAGTTGCCAGTAAAGCGTGCGCTCTTCGCTATTGGCCCTTCGCTTTTTCGCCTTTGAGCTGACCGAGCGTTCGAATTCTCTGGCGAAAAGCGAACAGCGAACGGCGAAGAGCGAACTGGCAACTGGCTACTGACTACTGCTTCAGCGACTGCAAATACGCTACCACGGCTTCGGCATCGGCGCGATTCATCTTATACGCGGGCATGGGAGGCCGCGCCGGCTGTCCATTGGGCGCGAGACCGGTCATGAAAAACTCGATCGCCTTCTGCCTGTCCCATCCGGGAAGGCCGGCGATGTTAGGCGAGGTGTCGGCCCAGATGGGAACAGGGATGAGCGGCCCAAATTCCAGCTTCTTGCCTTGCATCCACTTGTCCATCACGTAGCCGCCCATGGTGTTGAACGGCGTATGGCAATCGGCGCACATGCCGACGGCCTTCACCAGGTACTCGCCGCGCGCAATCTGCGCCTGACTCTTGCCGGCGCCCGGCGCCGCGGACCCCTTGCTGACAATCGCCAAACACAATCCCATGGCCACAGCCACTGCGATAACGCTGTTTTTCATTCGCTCCCTCCAAGGGTTTCTAGTTTCAAGTTTCTAGTTTCCAGTTTCGAGTAGGCCGCACGGCAGAGAGTCGGCGATGGTAATTAGGACTTGCGCTTGCCTGGGTTCAGGGACAACTCCAGCTTGTGGATGGCAATGGCAAGGTTAGCCTGTGTCCAGGCTAGCGGCGTGTGCTCATTAGGAACATAAGATCCATTCTTAAGGTAGTACAGCTCCGCACATGCGCCATCCGGCGTGATTTGTGCAAGCGCCCGGTTTAGAAATTCGAGTTGCTCACGCAACCGGTTTCGCTCGCCATAAATAACGGACAGGAGAGGATCAAACAGACACCATTGCGCCTCGCATCCGGGCTGTAGCAGTTCATCACGGAGTTTAATCCAACCGCTGGAATCACCAGAACGCTGCTCGGGAGAAAGCCATTGGTCATAATCCTGGCAATAGTAGGAATCGCCAATGTATCGCTTTATGCCTGTCGCGCCTACTAATCTGGCTCGGACCAGGGACAATATCCAATCCTGTATTTTTCGATCTTTAATAGCTCCTGAAGGACCAATAAGTCCCAAGGGGTATAGGAGGAATAAGGTTGCCGCATCGGTCTTTCGATTGGGGGGCGACTCGAACGGAAGTTGCTGGTTAAGGGTGTGCAAGCCATAGCCTATAAGCGCATCGAGGCTTTCCTGCTCTGCCTTGCCGGACGGTTTGGTTGCGCCCTTTTTCAATTTCTGAAACTCAAGAAGAGCAGCAACCACCGCGCCCACACTGGAGGAATTTACTTTTCGGGTTTCTTCCCAAGCGCCACTGTCAAGATCTTCCCAGTACCTGATTGCCGCAAAATATGCAGGGAACAAATCGTACAGGTCGCGCTCGTCGTGACTCAGACGAAACTGTGGATCGCCGGCGGCCAAGCGGAGCCTCAGCCAAACCACATAGGCAAGCGCGTCGTTCTGGGCGTGGGCCCAGCTCTTATCGAGTTCTTGCAGGGTTTTCGCATTGAAGCGAACGTGAGGGCGCCGCTGAACATCCTGTCCCAGCTCGGGGTGGTCGATGATGGCTTCCATTTTATGGGCCTGGGTCTTTAAGAAAGTCGTGAGGCCCTGCAAAGTCTTGAATGCCGACTCTGAATCTCCGCACTGCCAACGGGAGAAGGCAATCATTGCGTTATCGCGCAGCCAGGCGTCTTGATAACCAGTCGGAGAGTTTCCCGCCTGGCTTGCACTGGCTGAATAAATGCCGTCCTGGTTCGCCGGGATGTGGAGCGTTCGAGAGTCTTTCAACTTACGACGCAAAGCCTTCAGTTGACCGCGGGCATCAGACGCGCTCAACGGCGGAAAGAAACCAAAGCGAGGAGGATTAGTTTTCTTTTTCACAAAGTGTTTTTTCGTAAGCCCACAGTTTTGTCGCGAACAGTACGAAGAGAACAAACAGGATGAGCTCAATGGTGAATACGGAGTATACCAGTGGCCGATGGTACAACTGGGGCCTGTGCAATCTCCACCAAATGATCGGCACCCCGCTTGGCACCAGGAACACGGCCCATCTTAATATGTCGGATAGTGACAGGACGCCTGCCAGCTTGTCCCTTTTTCTGATGAATAATTCCCACGTCAAGCTGCCTGGCATTCTATGGTCAATTAAGTTCTGTCGCAGCTCAGTATGGAGATATTTTGCTGCGCGCAGAATACGGCCCTTCGCATCCAGGTACAAAAGCCCAAAAATCAGAAATGGAAGAGGGAAAAAAGCGACCACTTCGAAAGAATCGGGCTTAAGGGACAGTCCGGCCGTGACCATGACGCCTCCCAGAACAATGCTGTACGACATAATTTGTACCTGGAGGGTCAGGAATGTCGTAATCTCGCTGCGTAGAGCTGCATACTCAGCGAGCCGGATTGGGCGGGACTCGTCGGGTGTCATATTTCCTTCCGGCGAAAACATCATTTGGCGTAGTCAGCGATTGTAACGGAACTTCTGTTTCAAGTCGCCGGGAAACGCCTCGCTTATGCCCAACTCAGGGGCAGAGAGGTAGACGCGCTCCACGGTTCGGCGGCAGGGACGGGGCAAGAGGAACCGTTCTAGCCCTTGTTCTTGCCGGATGTTCTGCGGGCGGTAGCTCTCTTCTTGGGCTGCCGCTTCGCTTTGCGGTTTCGCTTCTTCGGCACCTGAAACAGCGCACGCATTCCGCGCTTGAAGTTTTCTCTTGCTTCTGGGCCTTCTTTGTATTCGTATTCTCTTTTCATGTCTTGCGATTATGCGCCTCTCTCCGTCAGCACGGAAAATACTTAGTGCAATTCGTGATGATATCGGCAAGATGCGCGACAGCATTACCAGCCTCAGCGCAGTTCGCATTGATCTGCATCAGTTGATAGGTGCCATACGCCACACAGAAGAGAGCGAACGGCAGCAAGAGAGAGAACGCCAGCGCGAAAAACACGATATTGCAGACAGAATCCTTGCGGCAGAGCGGGATATACATAAATACGAACAGCGTGAAGAGCGAACCTACCGCAAGCTCAATCTTTGGATACAACTTGCGTTGGCCGCATCCACGGCCCTCGCCTTCATCGCTGCCGCCATCTATGGGGCTTTCGCTTACGGCCAGTGGAAGACCCTGGAGGGTTCTTATGAGCAAATGCAAATTCAGAGCGGAGCAGCGATTCAGGCTGCCAATACCGCTTCGGACGCTCTCAAACATTCGGACGAGCAGGAGCGATTGAGCTATCGCGCCTCGATTTCTCCGACCTCGTGGGACCCGGTTACTTTTGCCGACGGACAGCCGATCATCGTTCCGGTCAAGATTAAGAACAGCGGGAAAACCATAGCGAGGCACGTCGAGGGAAATATCGCCATCTACCCGATAGGGCGCAACGAGACTCCGCAGTTTGTCTATACTCCGGGCCACGCCAACTACAAGATTGAAACCGGAGCCATGTTCCCCGAGATGCCAATCACCATGAATTTCGCCGCACTGGTTCATGGGAAGAAAAAGGCCCGCATTATAATTCTCGACAAACCGATGCACGACAGCCTCACTAGGGGCGATATCCTCATCGTCGCCCACGGCAGGATCGCCTACCAAGACATCTTCGGTGTTGACCACTGGGTGCAGTTTTGCGTGTTGGCCACCGGCCAGCAGGCGGAGGCCGGGAGCGTTCCGGAATGTATGCGCTACAACGACGCGGACAACAACAAGTGAAAGCCCTGTCACGGCAAGCGAATTACTAGAGGTTGCCGACAGACTACAGTAAGACACTTGACGCACAGGGAGACTGGAACGTGTCGAAAAGTAAAGCACCAAAAGATATACGACAAAGAAGAGAAACGCCGCGAAAAGAAGCGCCCGCGCCCATAACCACGCCCGAGCGAGGATGGTTGAAACTAGGGCTGGAAATCTTCGGAGTGGTTTGTGCCATCGTTGGATTCGTGGGCGTAATCCTGTCTGTTTTACCGAAGTTGTCTGTTGGCGTCTCGGGGTCATTGCGTCCCCTCGACCCGATGGCTACGGTCTTTTACGTCTCCAACGACGGTCTGGTATCCGTCTACGACGTGAAGGTTAGTTGCGTAGTAAGAGACCTCAGCGGCACCAATGGAGCCGGATACCACAATCTGCGGTTTCAGACGGACGCAGCACCCATGCACCGCCTTGAACCGGGACATAAACTCACGGCAGATTGCAGCCGGCCATTCAATGCCGAGGCCGCAACGAAAGCGGAAATGGGATTGATGGTTGAATACAAGCCGCTGCCTGTCTGGTGGAAGAAGAGCACGATCTTCCCAATGAAGGCTGAGAAAACCGCCAGCGGGGAGTGGGTGTGGAGTAATCTCCCCGAAGACTGATGCGCTCCTATCACGGCGGCTGCAAGCCGCCCATTTCGGACACATGTTTGTCAACGATATTGGTACCGCTATAACTCTTTTGTTTTCAGGATTTTGCGTGTAAGTCCAATGGGGAGAGGATTTTAGCGGGAATTTTTGCAAAACCGCTGTAAGTCGTTGATTATACGTAGAGCGGTCGGCGTGTAACTCCTTTAGATAGAGGATTTTAGCTATAAGTCCAATGGGGAGAAGATTTTAGCGGGAAAATTTTGGCATTTTCCATTGTTTTCAAATGGTTACAGGAGGCTAAAAGAGGGGGAGGAGTGACTGCTGAGTAAACAGTGCCAGGAGGAAGCGACTCGCCGATTCGGTCTCTCACTGGTCGACTTCGGCGGCCGCAAAGTCAGCGGCGCTTTCGCACAGGATGACATGCCGGCAGTTTGCTGAGGGACTCGAAAAAGCAGGTCGCTCGCGGACTGAAGTCGGCTGGCGATGACAAATCCAGAGAAGTTATGCGGTGCAGCTAAAGCCCCGGCGCAACTCCATCCTCCAGTTGTCAACAACTTTTGACAACATCGTGACCTCATCGGGACAACTGTGGTTTTCACCTCGACTAGAGTTCAGAAAGCTTGTGGCAGCAGCAAAGTCAAGGGACGAAGGGTTGCCGGAAGTGATCACGATTTCGAGATAGAGGAGAAAACCATGCTCAGTACCAAGAAACTACTCAGTAGCTCTCGACCTGGTTGGATGGCGATGCTATCGCTGCTGGCAATTGCGGCGCTAAGCCTGCCAGCCTCGGCTCAAAGGGTAAACATCACCAACCTGACCTCCGACATCACATTCGCCGGCGCCTATCAAGATACAAACCTGTCGAATCCTTGGGGAATGTCGACCAGCCCGTCGGGTCCGTGGTGGATCTCGGACAATACCAGCGGCCTTTCCACGCTGTACGTCGCCTCGGGACAGCCGCAAGGGCTGGTGGTCACGATTCCTCCGGGCAGCGGATCCGGCCTCGGATCACCGAGCGGAACGGTTTACAACGCCAGTTCCACTGACTTCGCGATTCACGGTATTGCGACACCGTTCCTCTTCTGCACGGAAGATGGAACCATCTCTGGTTGGTACAGCGGTACCCAGGCGTTCATCGCCGTCAACAATTACAGCAATAACGCGGTTTACAAGGGAATGGCGCTGGCATCGGCTGCGGGAAGCAACTACCTTTACGTGGCGAACTTCCACGCCGCTACCGTCGAAGTGTACGACCACAGCTATCACCCCTACTCGTTTGGATCGGGCTCCTTCGTGGACTCGAGCATTCCGTCCGGCTACGCTCCTTTCAACATCCAGCTCGTCGGCAGCAGCCTGGTCGTGACTTATGCCAAGCAGGATGCCGCCAAGCATGATGACGTACCCGGTCCAGGAAATGGCTATGTCGATATCTACGACACCGAGGGCAACCTGCAAACTCGGCTGGAGGGCGGAACTTTCATGAACGCTCCCTGGGGCGTTGTGCAGGCGCCTTCCAGCTTCAGCGGTTTCGCCAACGATCTCTTGATCGGGAACTTCGGCAGCGGACTGATCTCGGCGTACAACATCAGCACCGGCGCCTTTATTGCAAACATGTTCGATGTCAACTACCTGCCTGTGAAGATTGATGGACTGTGGGCTCTGACGTTTGGCAATGGGGGTTCCGACGGTCCCACAGGCACGCTGTTCTTCACCGCGGGCCCTTTCGGGGAAAACCACGGTATCTTAGGCATGATCACGCCTCACCCTGGTTTGTAACATCCTCCGTTACCAGGCTGAGTAGAGGAGGGCCGCAAGCCCTCCTCTGTTTTGTCTTGTCCTGTTGGTCCGCGGCGCGATGTCGTGTGCCGCTTGATGCTCTTCTGCGGCGGCTACAGCTTGCGCAGTACCTCGAAGATGTCCTCATTGCTCGGCACTTGGCCGATAGGATAGATCTTGGCGAAGGCCAGTTTGCCATTCTTGTCGACGACGAAGACGGCGCGCTCGTTGATGCCGGGGATAGGATCGCCCTCCCGCAGAATCCCGAATTGCCTGGCGACCTCGCCATGCGGATAAAAATCGCTGGCTAATGGATAGCTGAGAATGCCAATTTCCTTCTTCTGCCATGCGGTATGACTGGGAATGGAATCGACGCTGATGCCGATCACCTGCGCGTCGTAGCCGGCGAAGCGCTCCACATCTGCGTTCAGCGCCGGCAACTGCGAGGCGCACACCGGCGTCCAGTCGGCGGGATAAAACGCCAGCACCACATTTTTCTTTCCCCGGTAGTCGCTCAGCTTGAACTGCGTCTTGATGTTGCCCACGACCGCGGGGAGCTCAAAGTCCGGAACTTCATCGCCAATGTTCAGAGTCGCCATTCTTGCCTCCAAAACCTTCTTCGATGCAAACAGCGATTCTAGAGGTCGCGTGTGCGGGCGGGCAAGTCGCGCAGGGGTATTTGACATTGCAATTCGATGAATCTCTTAGCTTCTTGAGCGGCAACAACGATTGCATGTAGAGACTCGGTACGATCTTGGATGGTTGGCTGATGGCTGATAGCCGACAGCTGATAGCTGATAGCTGAAAGCTCTTACGAGTACGTCACTCGCTTCTCGCCCTTCACCACTCGTCCGATGGTGTAGCCCTTCTCGCCGCAGCGGTCCAGGATGATCTGCACCTTCTTGAACTTCTTCGCGGGCACCACCAGGATCATCCCGATTCCCATGTTGAAGGTGCGAAGCATCTCCTCTTGAGGGACGTTGCCAATCTCCTGCATGTGCTCGAAGATCGGCAGCACAGGCCAGGAATTGATCTCGACGATAGCTCCAGTGCCTTTGGGCAGGACACGCGGCAGGTTCTGGGTGATGCCGCCGCCGGTAATGTGCGCCATGGCCGAGACGGCCTCGGCTTCGATCATGCGCCGCATGATGGGCCAGTAGCTGCGGTGCGGCTTCATCAGTTCCGTGCCCACCTTGCCCTTGATCTCGTTTACATAAGAGTCAGGCGTGTAGCCTGCAACCGAGAAAAACAGCTTGCGCGCCAGCGAGTAGCCGTTGGTATGCAGCCCGGTCGAAGCCAGTCCCACCAGCACGTCACCCGCCTCAACCGCTTTGCCGGTGATGATCCGGTCGCGGTTCACCACTCCCACCATGAAGCCCGCCAGGTCGTACTCGCCCTCGGCATAGAAGCCGGGCATCTCGGCGGTTTCGCCGCCGATCAGCGCACAACCGTTGTGCTTGCAGGCATCGGCAATGCCGGCAATCACCTTCTCGGCGACATTGGGTTGCAGCGTGCCAGTGGCGAAGTAGTCCATGAAAAACAGGGGCGTCGCGCCCTGCACCGCGACGTCGTTGACGCAGTGGTTCACCAGATCGGCGCCGACGGTGTGGTGCAAATTCATTTCGAAGGCGATCTTCAGCTTGGTGCCCACTCCATCCACACTGGAGACCAGCACCGGGTCGGGATACTTTTTCTTGTCGATAGCGAACAGGCCGCCGAAGCCGCCAATCTCGCTCAGCACGCCCCGGTTGAAGGTTTTATGGGCCAGATACTTGATGCGCTGCTTGGTGCGGTTGGCGCGCTCAAGGTCCACGCCGGAGTCGGCGTAGGTGATGGTGCGAAGTTCGGTCATCGGCTGTGCCAAAGGTTGGAATCCCGTTCAGAGGGAGCGTCGTCGTAGAATTGGTTCGCTGAAGCTTCATTGTAACATCCCGCAGGCAGGGATTTGCTCGCCGCGGCTCTGGCCTTAGGACTTAAAGCAGTTTCAGAATCGGTGTAGACTGGGCGAGCTCGGGTAGAGCGGCGCATCCGGGTAGAGCGGACCTTCAGGTCCGCGTCTGGGCTGCGCCCCAAAATTCAGCCTCACAAAAGAGAACAGCCTTGCGCGGCGCTGAAAGCGCCGCTCTACCCGAGCTTCGCGGGTACAGCAATTCAGAAACCCGCTAACCCGCTCTAATTGATGCGGCGAGCCCGGTGCTAATGAAAAAGGCACAGTCTGTAGGCTGTGCCCTGTGCATTACGCGATTGCTATCTGGCGGACGGAACGCGACAAATGGACTGCTGCTACCCGGCTCACGAGACCAGTCGGCGCGCGACTGATGCCGCGTCCGCTAAGCTGCTGCGCGCGGCTGTCTCGTGCCGGGCCCATTGGCTCGCTGGCTCAACGCTTATGCGTAGTGCTCAGCGTTCTTCGCGATGAACTCCTGCTTGTCGGCGGGAACCTCATCCACGATGAAGACGGAGTTGGTGGGGCAAACTGGAACGCAGGCGCCACAATCGATGCAGCCCTCGGGATCCACATAAAGCTGGGGCGCTGCCTCAAAACCATCTTCATCTTTCTTAGGGTGAATGCAGTCGGTCGGACAGGCTTCGACGCAGAGTTCATCTTTCGTACAAGTATCAGTAATGATATATGCCATGATTGCGATCTCCCGTTTGGTTTTCTCGCCCCACCTTCAGGACCCGGGCGGTAGGTCCTTTTGCTAAAACCCAATGTACAAAGATCACGACCACACAGGCGGTGACGCCGGTCACTGACCTGTTGTGAGCCGCCGCACAACCGGCCGCGGGCACTGGCAGACGGAAGGGGTCCTGGGATGACACTTGGGTTGCGAATTCGTGCTCATAGTTCATTAAGTCAGCCAAGCTGGAGATTCAACCCCAGTCTGCGGCCCAGAGGTCAATTTCTGCATCTTACCCCGCCCTGACAGTTCTTCCGGTCGGTCTCTCCGCTATAATCGGCACTTCGGCTTCGGCAATTTCGGAAGGAGCGAGTGAATACGTTTGGGCAAGAAACCAAGAGTCCTGGTAGTTGATGACGAGCAGGTCATCGCTGACACGCTGGCAAAGATTCTGGACCTGAATGGCTACGAGGCTTCCGCGGTTTACACCGGAACAGCGGCGGTGGAGAGCGCACGCCGGTTGCAACCCGACCTGGTCATCAGCGATGTCATCATGCCGGACATGAATGGAATCGACGCCGCTATCAGCATTCGCGGCTTTCTGCCTACATGCAAGATCCTGCTGTTCTCCGGGCAGGCGGCAACCGCCGATCTGCTGGAGAATGCCCGGTCCGAGGGACACGAATTTGAGATTCTGGCCAAGCCGGTCCACCCTACGGACTTGCTGGCAAAGTTGCGGAGTTAGAAGCCGGGAATCCTGAGACTGTCTCTTCATGCCCAATCGCCCGCGCATTGTAGTGGTCGATGACGAGCCGCAAATCACCCGCGTGCTGCGCACCAGCCTGGACGCCCAAGGCTATGACATCCGCGCGGCCAACGACGGCGAGACGGCGCTGGAGATCATGCGGGACTTCATCCCCGACCTGGTGATCACCGACCTCGCCATGCCGCACATGAATGGCATCGAGCTGTGCCGGCGGCTGCGTACCATCTCGCAGGTGCCCATCCTGGTGCTGTCGGTGCGCGGCGAGGAGCGCCACAAGATCGAGGCGCTGGACTCGGGCGCCGACGACTACATCACCAAACCGTTCAGCACCGGCGAGCTGCTGGCCCGGGTGCGCGCGGCGCTGCGGCGCTCGCCGCCCACCGGTGCCGAGCCGCGCACTAAGATCGAAGCCGGCGACTTCCACATCGATCTTGACGCCCGTTCCGTCTCCGTGGCCGGCCGCGAGGTCCACCTCACGCCCAAGGAGTTCGACGTGTTGCTCTACATGGCGCAGCATCCCCACAAGGTGCTGACCCACCGCACCATCCTCACCGCGGTGTGGGGAGGCGGCAGCGTGGAGCAGAACGAGTACCTGCGGGTCTTCGTCGGCCAGTTGCGCAAGAAGCTGGAACTCGACGCCAGCGCGCCCAAGTACATTCTGACTGAACCCTGGGTGGGATACCGGTTTGAGCCGGGAGAGTGAGAAGTTCCAGGTTCCAAGCAAACCCGGCTTGGGGGTGGGCACCCTCATGATTGTTGGCCGGGCACCCGCCGGGCGATTGCCGTCGCTGGGATGTGGGCATAGAATACAGACGCTTGTTGAGCCGGGAAGAACGCAGCCATGACCATTGAACTGACCGAGGAGCAAAAGCGAATGATTGATCTCGCAATCGCTTCCGGGGCCTACCATAATCCCGATGAAGTGATCGAGACGGCGCTCGCCATGCTCTACGAAGATATTGAGGACGGCATCATCTCAGACGCGCGCGAAGCAGAGCCGCGTTTCAGCCTGGATGAGGTTGAGGCCGAACTCCGCGCCCTCGGCAAGATCGGGTGACATTGTATGCAATCACCTTCGCCTCGTCCGCGAAAAGGGAATTTCGTGACTTGACGGCGGAGGTCATCGAACGCATCCGGCCAGGACTACGTGAACTCGCGACTGACCCGCGACCTGCGGGATGCAAAAAGCTTCACGGCTATAAAGACCGTTGGAGAATCCGGATTGGCGATTACCGGGTCGTCTACACCATCAACGATGCTGCGAGGACCGTGGATGTAACCCGGATCGCGCACCGTCGCGAGGTGTATGAACGATGACCCTCCTCTGCGCAGGTTGGGGCCCCTGGCGCGCCGCTCTACCCAATCTCGGAGCAGCTGTTTTCTCCGTGTGCTGCGCGTCTGGGGTGAAATTATTTCTCGTCGCCGGAGAAGAGATATCCGGCCAGCATCTTTTTCATCTCGGCGATGATGCGGTTGCGCTGGTCGTCCGAGGGCTGCTCGAAGGCGTAGGCGATGAGGCGGTCGCCGGCTTCGCTGATGACGCGCAGCTTCAGATCGAGCTCCGGGGTGTTGGGAATGACGACCAGCTCGATCATGAAATTCTTGAGCAGCGCGGGCAGGCCGGTGTCGGGTGACGCCTCGCGCTCCCGGGTGGCGGCGCTGATGTGGCGGCCGAAGGAGAGGGCGCGGAAGTCAGGATGCGAAACTGGCTGGTGTGGTGCACGGCGATAGCGTCGATGATGGTCTGCTTGTCGGGGAAGAAGCGGTAGAGCGCGCCGATGGAGAGGCCGGCGGCGGCAGCGATGCGGAACAAGTTTGGGGGAACCGAGCTAGAATAAGGGATGTCCTATCCCAAAGCGCCTCGTGAGGATGAGCAACTCAATTCTTGAGGCGTTTTGTGCAAGGCGAAGAGCGACAGGCGAAAAACTGACGGCTGAAAGCTGATAGCTGACGGCTCTCTCCAACGAGGTTTCAAGAGCAATGGCAGTTCCCGTATCCCAGATGTGGACGGTCGCCACGTACGTCCTGCGCCAGCGCCTCCGCGGGCGCAAGCGCTACCCCCTCGTCCTGATGCTGGAGCCGCTCTTCCGCTGCAACCTCGCCTGCGCCGGCTGCGGCAAAATCCAGTATCCCGCGCACGTGCTCAAGCAAAATCTCTCGCCCGACGAATGCTTCCGCGCGGTCGACGAGTGCGGCGCGCCCATGGTCTCCATCCCTGGCGGCGAGCCTCTGATGCATCCCCAAATCGACCGCATCGTCGCCGGCCTCATCGCGCGCAAGAAGTACATTTACCTCTGCACCAACGCGCTGCTGCTGCGCGAAAAGCTCGACCTCTTCACGCCCAGCAAGTACCTGACCTTCTCCGTCCACATGGACGGCGAGCGCGAGCACCACGACTTCTCCGTCTGTCGCGAAGGCGGATTCGACCTCGCGCTCGATGGCATGAAGGAAGCGCTGCGCCGCGGATTCCGTGTTACAACAAACACCACGCTCTTCGACGGCGCCGACCCAGCGAGCGTTCGCTCGTTTTTCGATCAGATGATGGAGCTCGGCGTTGAGGGCATGATGCTCTCCCCCGGCTACTCCTACGACAAGGCCCCCGACCAGAAGCACTTCCTGGGCCGCGCTCGCACCCGCCGCCTGTTCCGCGCCATCCTGGCCAACCGCAAGAAGAGCTGGATCTTCAACCAGTCGCCGCTCTTCCTCGAATTCCTCATGGGCAAGCGCGACTACCCCTGCACCGCCTGGGGCATGCCCACCTTCAACCTCTTCGGCTGGCAGAAGCCGTGTTACCTCTTGCAGGACGGCTACGCCGACACCTTCGACGAGCTCATGCGCGAGACCGAATGGGCAAACTACGGCACCGAGTCGGGCAATCCCAAGTGCGCCAATTGCATGGTCCACAGCGGCTACGAAGCCTCGGCGGTGCACGATACCTTCGGCTCGCTGCGCGGCTTCCTCGCAACCGTCCGCGCGACCTTCTCCACGCAATATAAAGATGACGAAGCCCTCGCCATGCTGAACGAAAAAGTCCAGCCCGTGCACGAGTACAACCCGCTGGTGCAGATCGGCGACGTGAAGCAGTCTTAACTGTGAAGCGATCTTAACCACAGAGGCACAGAGACACAGAGTATTGATTTCTTGATTTCCCGCAATGCCAACGTCAACGCTCAATGCTCGCTGCGACTCGATCGAGCACATTGTGAGTCCTCTATGACTTTTGCATTCTTTCCCTCTGTGCCGCTGTGTCTCTGTGGTGAATAGGAATTCCGAGGAATTGCGAAAATGTCCGAACCACAACGTAACCTCACCGCCGACCGCCTCGAAGTTGTCGATGGCCGCCAACGCGAGGCGATCGAGGGCTGGATTCCCGACCTGGCCACCGAAGCCGAGCTTCGCGACGCACTGGAGCAAGCCTTCGACTATCGCGGCGACGTCACCATTACCCGCAAAGACGGATCGCGCGTGGAAGGCTACATCTTCGACCGCCGCAATGGCGCGACCCTCGCCGAATCCGTCGTCCGCCTCATCCCGCAGAATTCCGCGCAGAAGATTTCCATCTCCTATTCCGACATCGCCGCCCTGGCCTTCACCGGTCGCGACACCGCCGCCGGCAAGAGCTGGGAAGCCTGGGTCCGCAAGTATTGGGAGAAGAAAGCCGCCGGCGAAAAGCACATCGCGCTGGAGCCGGAAAAACTGGAGTAGCATCTCGGCCGCCGGGAGCGCCTATCCTGCACGTTTCCTCACTGTCCGATGGCCATCGAGCATTGCTGCGCCGTCTGCCTATTCCAGCATCGACACTATCCCGCTCCCCAAATCGTAATAGCCCGCGACCACCTTGACTTTGCCTTCCTTCACCATGCCGGCGATCACGGTTGAGGCCTCGCGCAGCAGCGCTGCCTGAATCTTGGCGTTGGCCTTGATCGCCGCTTCCAGATTAGGTCCAGCCTGGTCAACCGCAGGCTGGATGTGGGGAAACAGCGAGCTGATCTGGCCGGGCACCTCTTTACCCTGTATGGCTGCCTTCACCGCTCCGCAACTGGAATGACCCATGACCAGAATCGCCTTCGTCCCCAATACCGCTGCACCGTATTCCAGGCTGCCAATGATCTCCGGCGTCACCATATTGCCGGCAACTCGACTCACGAAAATCTTCCCGATGGTCTGCCCGAAGATGATTTCGACCGGGACCCGCGAGTCGGCGCACGACAAGACGGCCGCGAATGGTTTCTGGTTGTCTTTCGTCAGCCGCCTCAGATCGGCCAGTTCTTCCGCGGTAGCGTGGATACCATGCAAGCGATATCGCTCATTGCCGGCCATCAGCTCCGCCAGCGCCGCGTCGGGAGTGGTGATCTCCCCCGCGCGCGCCGCTGATGGAAATGCGAGCTCCATACCGCCGGTCAGCAATCCGGCAGCGCTTCCAGCTAAACTCACTTGCAACATGCGGCGTCGGGACAACGACTGCTCGGACCTGCGTTCGTTCATACGGGAGCTCCTTATGTGGATTTGTGCATCGGCGCAGTTTACCTCGCCGCGCATCCTGAAACAACCGGCAATGCGCGATATGCAATAATGACGGCGTTATGAAGGCGAGAGTTTTCCCTTTTCGTCCGCTGCTGTTGATGTCGGCGTGGCTGTTTTCCAGCGCGTGGCTGTCAGCGCAGTCTCAGCATCAGTCTCAACCTCCAGTGTCGCCGCAAGCCAAAACGGAAGCCATGGAGCTGGTGAAGCAAGGCCAGAGCCTCAACAACGGCGGCAAACCGGATGAGGCGATGGCGCTCTACCAGCAGGCTTTGCAACTCGATCCCGGCCTCTACGACGCGCACCTTTACATGGGCGTCACGCTTGATCTACAGGCCAGGTATGAGGAGGCACGCCTGCACCTGGCCAAGGCAATCGAGCTCGCCAACGACCAGCAGACGGTCCAGGCATTCCGAGTAATGGCGGTGTCCTATGCCTTCGAACGCAACACCGGCAAGGCATCGGAGTACGAACGGCGAGCTTTTGATCTCCAGAACAACTGGGGCAAGTATGCCGACGCGGCAGGCACGGCCGATGAATTGGCCCGCATCTATCTTGAGTCGGGCGACCTGGACAACGCCTTCCAGTGGTATCAGACGGGGCATCTGACCGGACTGAAAAATCCCAGCATCACGCCCGCCGACAAAGATTTGTGGGAGTTTCGTTGGGAGGCCGCAATAGCGCGCATCAGCGCGCGCCGCGGGCAAGCTGACAAGGCGCAGCAGCATCTGGCGGCGGCCAAGGCGATTCTGGACAAGGCCGACAATCCCGATCAGGCGCGTTTCTATCCTTATCTCGCCGGATATGTCGCCTTGTATAGCGGCGACTACAAGACCGCGATTGCCGATTTGCACAAGGCCAATGAGCAGTTTGAGCAGAAAGACCCATTTGTGTTGAGCCTGCTGGCGCAAGCTTACGAGAAGTCCGGCGACAAGGCGCAGGCGATCGAGTATTACAAGAAGGCGCTGACCATCAACACCCACAATCCGTCGAATGCGTTTGCCCGGCCGCTGGCGAAGGAGAAGCTGGCGGCGCTGGGAGCGGCGCAAGCCGCACCATCAGCGCAGTAAATGGTAGTCGCGTTTTGAAAGGGCGCAGCTTTAGCCGCGCTCACAAGTCTCTCTCTTGTTGTCATCACGAGGAGGGCTTCAGCCCGACGAGGGATCTGCTTTTAGCGCGCGGCGGCAGGGTGCAGCGGCTCTATTGCTTTGCCCCATTCCAGCGATAAGTCTTCCCAAGTAGGATTAGCCTGCTCAATCAGCGCTATCCGCTTCCCCCGATCCCAGCCCTTAATCTCCTTTTCTCGCGCAATCGCGTTTCCGACATAGCGGAATCTCTCGCAATAAACCAAGCGGTTGATTCTGTATCTTCGCGTAAATCCTTCAATCTTGCCGTCTTTGTGCTCTCGAATCCGCCGCTCGATATCATTCGTGACGCCCGTATATATGTGTCGTGACTTGCTTGCCAGGATGTATACCCAGAAGTGCCATTCTCTTCTCATTGCTGCCTGAATTTTGATTGCGGCGACATTGTATTCAGATCGACGAAAAGCAGATCCCTCGTCGGGCTGAAGCCCTCCTCGTGATGACAATTCCAAAGGAGAACGGGCGGGGTCTTTTGTCGCCGGCCCTTCGATGCCTTATTCCAGCTCTCCCGCCAGCCGCTGCGCGGTGTGCTCCACCTTGATCTCCGCGCCGTCCTTGTCCATGCCGCCGCGGATTTGCAGCACGCAGCCGGGACAGTCCATCACCACCAGCGCCGCTCCGGTTTCCTTGATGTTCTTCAGCTTGCGCTCCAGGATGGGCGCGGAGATTTCCGGCAGCTTCAGCGAGTACGAGCCGCCCATGCCGCAACACATATCGGCCTCGTACATCTCGGAGATTTCGTAGCCGGCTTTGGTCAGCAGTTCGCGCGGCTGTTGCGAGACATTCAACGTTCGCTTCAGGTGACAGGAATCGTGATAGGTCACCTTGCCAAGTTGTTGCCCTTCCTTGAACGTCAGGCGGCCTTCATCGACCAGCTTCTTCACCAGCGTTGAAAAATCGACAACCTTGGCTGCAAGCTCGCGGGCGCGGGGCAGGGAATCGGTTTGATGAAGGCTCTCGAAGGTGCTGATGAAGTCGTGCTTCAGCGCGACTGTGCAGGTTGGACAGGCCGAGACGACGTAGTCAACGTCCTGCTCCAGCAGAGCGTTGATGTTGTCGGTGGCATTCTGCGCGGCCACTTCGTAAGCGCCGCTGAATCGTGCGGGCGCGCCGCAGCAGGTCTGGCCTTCGGGAAAGATGACTTCGATTCCTGCCTTGCTCAGGATCTTCACCACTGCCTCGCCCATCTCGGGATAGGCGAAGTCAATGAGACATCCGGAATAGAACGCGGCCTTTTCCTTCTGCTTGGGCTGCGTGATCTGCTTGAATTTGTCGCGGAAGGGAACGTCGGCGATCGCGGGCAGGCTGCGGAACTCCGTCATGTCCGACAGAAAGAACGGCAGATGACGGATGAAGCCGTCCCTCTTCAGCGGCTTCTGCGCCAGCGATGCGGTGCGCAGCATCGAGTGAAACAGTTTGCGATTATTGACGACGGAGAAGATGGCTTTCTGCGCGAAGGTCTGTCCCTTTTCAACGGCCAGCCTGCGCCGCAGTTCCAGAATCAGTCCGGGGATATCGATCTTCCCGGGGCAGACTTGCGTGCAATTCCCGCACTGGATGCACAGGCTCTGAATTTCGTCGGATGCCTTTAGCGCGTCGAACCACGCGGTCAGAATGGTTCCGATGCCGCCAGTATAGATCTTGCCAAAGACGTGGCCGCCGACCAGCCGAAACACCGGACAGACGTTAAGACAAGAAGCGCAGCGGATGCATTGCAGCGCCTGCTTGAACTTCGGGTCCTGCGACATCTCGGTGCGGCGGTTGTCCATCAGGATGATGTGCAACTGCTTGGGTGTGCCGTCGGTGTTGGGCACCGGCCCGCTGATGATCGAAACGTAGCTGGTGATCAGTTGCGCCGTGGCACTGCGCGGCAGCGCGGTAAGCACGGGGACAACGTCGGCGAAGTCGGACATTAGCTTCTCGATGCCGACGATGGCGACGTGAATGTTCGGCAGTGTTGTGACCAGGCGCGCATTGCCTTCGTTGGTGATGATGACCAGGCTTCCGGTCTCGGCGACGGCGATGTTCGCGCCGGTGATGCCCATTTCGGCGCTCAAGAACTTGGTGCGCAGCTTGCCGCGCGCGAACTTCACCAGCTTCGGAATGTCGGGCACTTGGCCCTCTTCGACCTCGTGGCTGAAGACCTCCGCAACTTCTTCCTTGGTCAGGTGAATCGCAGGCATCACCATGTGCGATGGCGTTTGCTTTGCGAGTTGAACGATCCACTCGCCCAGATCGGTCTCGCGCACTTCGATGCCGGCTTTTTCCAGGTAAGGGTTGAGGTGGATTTCTTCCGACGCCATAGACTTCGACTTGACGACCGTCTTCACCCCATTCTTCTGCGCGAGATCGAGGATGTACTCGCGGACTTTGGCGGGATCGTCGGTGCGAAAGACCTTTGCCCCGCGCGCCTCAGCCTTCTCGGTGAATCGGTCGGCGAGTTCGTCGAGATGCGACGCGGCGTAGCCTTTGCGCTCGGCAATCTGCGTTCGCACGGCCTCGAAGTCGATGCCTTCGTAAGCCTTCTCGCGGCTGATGCGGTAGGCTTCGGAGAATCGGCCAAGCGCGCCAGTCAGGGTCGGGTTGTGCACGGCAGTGTTGATCGACTTGCGAAATTCTTTGCGCATCAGTTCACCCCCGCCGCGTTGTCGACGAAAACGATGATGAGTTTTTCCGGGCCGTGAACGCCGATGGTCAGCACGCGCTCGATGTCGGCAGTGCGGCTGGGTCCGGTGATAAACGAGATGTAGTTGGTCTGCTCGGGTCGAATTTTTCTGAAGACCGCCGGCATGTCGGGCAGCAGACGATTTGTCTCGACGATCGCGATGTGAATGTTCGGTAGCGTCGAGACCAGCCGGCGTTCCACCGGCGCCGCATCCTGAACGAGCGAGCCGGTGCTGGCCATCGCCCAATCCAGTTGGCTGATGCCAACCTTTGACGCCGCGGCGCGCTCGCGTGTGACCTCGAAGCTCAAGCCGGGAATGTGCTTGGCAAACCGCTGCTTGTCGATGCCGCGAAGAAACGGACAATCGGCCCACACCGCGTAGGATTGTGGTGAGTCGGCTACGCCCACCGACTGTAGATACTGCAAGATGAACTCGAGGGCGTCAGTTTTTCGCGGGAAGCGATGGACTTCTGCGCTCACGGCTTCGGCGCGTAGCTTGAAGGTGTCGAAGATGGAAGTCATGGCGAACCTCCGCTATTCGCTATTCGCTCTTCGGCAGAAGCGCACGCAACCTATTTCTGGCGAACGGCGAACAGCCAGAGGCGAAGAGCGACGTAGTCAGCATGACAGGCGGACGGAACGTCATGCTGTGACCGGGGTCGCCGGGGTTTGTGACCAGATCACAAAGGCAGTTTCGAGTTTCCAGCTTCAAGCGCAGACGGGCGGTCGCTTTCGTGACCGGCAACTCGAAACTACGAGCCATCTCAGAAATGCTTTGTATCAGGGCACGGCTTTCAGCCGTGCCGTATTGCGGGGCCTGAATGACCTGGGCTTTAGCCCCTGAGAACGCTGTTTTTGCAGGGGCTGAAGCCCTGATCCGTAGTGTGATCGTATCGGCACGACTAAAAGTCGTGCCCTGATACAACCCAAGAACGATTTATGAGACGACCTCTCGAAACTCAAAACTGGCTTAATGCAAGCTTCGAGTCCCGGCTGCCATGACAGCAACTCGAAACTTGAAACCCGAAACTGCCTTACCGCACCACGAAGTGCGTGAACGGAGCGACGTAGGCCATCAGAAACACGAAGACGCCCACCAGCGCTGCCAACGCCAAGCTGTGCCAGAAGACGTAGCGCAGGATGTCTCCTTCGTGTCCGTACCATTGGGTCGCAGTGCTGGCGACGACGATGCTCTGCGCGTCGATCATCTTACCCATCACGCCACCCGTACTGTTGGCCGCGGCCATCAAAGTGGGCGGGAGATTGACTTGTTGCGCAGTGATCTTCTGCAGGCTGCCGAACAACACGTTCGACGAAGTGTCCGACCCGGTCAGCGCAACCCCCAACCAGCCCAGCAGCGTGCCAAAGAACGGATACAGGTGTCCGGTGCGAGCGAAGGCCAGGCCCATGGTCGCATCCAGTCCCGCATAGCGGGTCATAAAACCAATGGCCATCATGGCGGCAATGGTCACCAGAGAGAAGCGCACCTTCATGATGGTTCGGCCGTAGACGGCGAAGATCTTCGGAATACTCAGCCCCATCACCAACCCCGAGATGACGGCCGCCAGCAGTATGCCGGAGCCGGTTGCGCTCACCCAGTTCAGCCCAAACACTGCGGGCTCCGGCGTCGGCTTGGCTACCACGGGCGGAACGCGTTTCGCCAGATTGTTCAGGCCGGTGACTGGGAACTGCGGATTCGTAATCTTGCTAGGCGGCGTGTGCCAGCTTGCCATCGAGGCAAACACCTTTTCCGGCGTGTTCATGACTTTCTTGCCGGTCTGCGTGCCCCATATGAAAACGACGAGGCTGAGAATGATCCAGGGAACCCACGCGCGAGTCACCTCCGCCCGGCTGAACCCGTGGGCAGCGCGGTGCTCGGTCTTGGCTGCTTCGCCTTCGAAGGTCCAGATCCGCTTGGGATGCCAGATAAACAGGAAGCCAACGAGGCATGCCATCGAAATGATCGACGCCACAATGTTGACCAGCCACGGACCGTGGTAATTCGCCATGAAATATTGCGGAATCGCGAAGGAGACGCCGGCCACCAGAATTGCCGGCCAAATCTCCATCATCGCGGACCAGCCGACGAAGGCGCAGATCAGCCAGAAAGGCACCAGAACACAGAAGGGTGTAAGAATGCGGCCGGCCATCGCGCCCAGCGTGATCTCACTGAAGCCGGTGACTTTTGCCAGAGCGATGATCGGCGTGCCCAACGCGCCAAAAGCCACGGGCGCGGTGTTGGCGATCAGCGACAGACCGGAAGCTTGCAGCGGCGGGAAGCCTAAGCCGATCAGAATCGCGGCGGTCACGGCGACCGGAGTACCGAATCCCGATGCGCCTTCGAAGAATGCCCCGAAGCAGAACGCGATCAGCAGCAGTTGCAGGCGACGGTCTTGCGTGATCCCGGTCATGCTGTGCTGCAACACGGTAAAGCGCCCCGCCTCACAGGTGAGCTGGTACATGAAGATGACGTTCAGCACGATCCAGCCGATGGGGAAAAGGCCATAGCCGGCCCCAAAAACCGCCGTTACCGCGGCCATGCGGCCCGGCATGTGGAAGGCAAAGATCGCCACAATCAAGGCGGTAGTAAGTCCCAGCAGCGCTGCGTAATGCGCCTTCACATGGCCGAACGCGAGGCTGCCCAGTAGCACCACCACCGGCAAGGCGGCGATCAGCGTCGAGAGCAACCAATGTCCGGTGGGATCGTATGCCTGCAACCAGGGAGCGGTCAGCGAGGGAATCTTCAGAATAATGGTGGCAGCGATCGCTGCGATGATGACAAACACCACCGCGGCGACGGGACTGGCGGGCGGGGGCGCCTTGGGCGGCGCGTTTACCGGGGCGGGTGTTACAGTCTTGGTGCTCATTCAGTTCTCACCGATGTTTGCCAGCTTATGGCAAGCCTTTCCTCGAATTTTTTCTTTCCAAGGAGTTCGTCGCCGGCAGCAGCGATGGGGTGTCCCAAACAAGCTGGGAATCTATTCACAATCGCCTTCCGGCGTATATCCCCGAGTCAGGGTGGCTAGCTGGGCGGGACGGTTCGAGCCGACCGTAGCACCGGAGATGCAAACGATTATCGCACCGTGTGGCTGGGTGCCAATACAAAAACTAGCCGAATATGGGTGGATTGCGAGTGACCGAGGTCACTCTCGGCTGTGACAACTGCCGTTTTTGCCGCTGAGGCACACGGTCCTTAGAGAGGTGTAGACGGCTTCTTGAAACCCAGTGGTCTATGGAGTGCGGGCATCCACCGGATACGGATCCGGCTTGTGACGCAGTCTTCGCCACATTTGCGGGACGAATTCGGCAAAGGCGTTGGAAAGCGCGCGGCCGCCAAAGCCCCATCCTGTGCGAATCAGGGCATGTTGCCAATCGGCTTCGCTCGGCACACGCCAGGTATTGGAGAGAAAGTTGTTGCCGAATTCAGCCACGAATCGGGCATAAGCCAGGTGCCGTTCCCCATCCGGTTGGTAAGCGCGGAAGGTCAGATCGAAGACGTTCTTCGTCCGAGCTCCGAACGTCGCGTGCACCGTATGGAAATATCGCGGGTCCTCGCCCCAGATCGATCCCAGGCCGGCTTCGATGGCATTGCCGGTCGAGATGCCTGTCAGGCGCATGCCGTAACGCTGGCCGAAGCCCTGCCAATGGGGCCCGTATTCGTGAGGGAAGTTGAACCCGGTCCCTATGCCCGCGGTAAACAAGCCTCCCGTCAGGTTCTTCGGGCCAACGGTTGCCCGCGTAAACCACCGTAGCCTTTCATCCGCCGTGATGGGGCGGTAATCGCCGGCAGTCTCGGGGACGGCATGAATGTAGTGGTCGAAACTATATAGGTCTTGGTGCTGACTGCGAACCGGCGCAGCCTCTCCCGTTTGCGCGGCGACCGGCGCAAGCAGCAGAAGCCCGCAGCAAGTAACCAGGGTCAACCGCCGCAGCGCTGCGGCAAGAAATTCCAGGCTCATCTCCACCACGTCCCTCTTCACAGCTTGTTTCATAAATGCATTTTTGAAAGAACACGGCTTCACAGGCCGCTGAAAAGTCGGCTTCGGGATGCTTTGTATCAGGGCACGACTTCAGTCGTGCCACCCAGGGGCCCTATAAAGACCGGGCTTTAGCCCCTGACATAACTGACTGCATCCCGCCAAATTGACTTACAAAACGCTCCCGCAACGATCATGGTCTCCCGGAGTTCGGAGGTCTCCAGAGATAGATGCATTTCGGGCGGGCCGAGGCAGCCACACCGTTTTCAGAATTAGCGTAGTCCACGGGGTTCGGGTAGAGCGGCGCTTCGAACTACAACAAATCCGAAATCGCCCCAGCCATAATCGAAGCCGACTTTCAGTGATAGGGATAAAAGATAAAGAACAGCAGCGACAGCGCTGTCAGCACCCAGAGGCCGGGTTTCAACTGGCTGGTCTTGCCGGCGACGATCTTGCAGAGCGGATAGAGCACGAAGCCGGCGCAAATCCCGATGGCGATATTGAAGGTAAACGCCATGAGAGAAACCACCGCGAAGGCGGGAATCGATTCGCTATAGTCGGCGAAATCGATATGGGTGATCGGCGCCAGCATGAACAATCCCACGATGATCAGCGCCGGCCCGTACGCTACCGGGGGAATGGCAGCCACGACTGGCGCAAAAAACAGCGTAAGCAGAAAACAGCTTCCGGTCACCAGGACGGTGAATCCGGTCCTTCCCCCGGCCTCGATTCCCGTGGCTGATTCCAGGTAAGCGCCCGAGGTTGTGGTGCCCAGGGCCGGAGCGATGCAGGTGGTGATGGCGTCCACCAGCATTGGCCGCTCAATCTGCGGGAGCTGTCCGTCTTTATCCAGAAAGCCGGCCCGCGCGGACAAGCCGATCAGCGTTCCCATGGTATCGACGAACGCCATAATGAACATGGTGAGCACCACCGGAAAGGCTTGCCAGGTCAGCGCTCCCCGAAAGTCGAGCTTCCCCAGGATGGGCGTGAGGCTGGGTGGCAGGCTGACCAGCCCGTGGGGCGCTGCTGCAACTTTGGTAACGAATGCGATGATGGCGGTGATCACGATGCCCAGCAGGATGGCTCCCGGAACTTTGCGAATGATGAGGATGGCCAGCAGCACAATGCCGAATATCGCCACCAGCGCCTGCGGCGAGCTCAGATGTCCCGGCCGCACCGGCGCGCCGGCTACGCCCAGCCTGACCAGGCCGCTTTCGTTGAGTCCAATGAATGTCAGGAAAAGGCCCATGCCGACCGCGAAGCTGAAACGCAACGATACGGGCACGCCTTCCACCACCCATCGCCGCAGGTGAAAGACTGTCATTAGAACGAACAGCACGCCCGCAATGAAAATTGCCGCCAGCGCCGCCTGCCAGCGGATTCCCAGCACCTGGCAAACTGTAAACGCAATAAATGCGTTTTCCCCCATGTAGGGAGCGATGGCGAAAGGACGGTTGGCATAAAACGCCATGAAGTAGCATCCGAACGCCCCCACCAGCGCCGTTGCTACGAACGAGGGGCCTTCCGGAATGCCTGCTGCCGAAAGAATCGCAGGATTCACCACCACGATGTAGGACATCGTGGTGAAAGTTGTCAGTCCGGCAATCAACTCACGCGGGAGCGTGGTCTTGTGGACATCGAAAGCGAAGAGCCTATTAAGCCACTTCAAGGGCCCTCCGGAGGGATCAACCTAACGTGAAGGGGACGCTTGCGCGCCCCCTCGGTTGACGAAAGGCCAAGTTAGTGCTTTTTCTTCTTTGCAGCCTTCTTAGCCTTCTTTGCAGCCTTCTTAGTTGCCATGGTTTCTATTCTCCCTTTCCATTGTCATGGAATATTGCGACATTCACTTTCATCGCAATTTGTTAGTTGTATAGAGTTAATGAAAAAAATAGTCAAGCAAAAAACGCACAGCAAAATGCGCAAGGCGGCGACACGCGATGCCGCATCGTCACCTCGCGATCGCCGCAAGGCCCGCGCGGGGTGTCGAAGGACTTGCATCGTCAACTTCGCACATGCGTGAGAGGCGCATAAACACTGGCTATTTCAGCATCCGCAAAATTGCGCCGCTCAGCGCGTCGTGCCAGGCATGCGCCATCATTCCCGGACGAAGGCTGTTTCGCCACCACGCCAGTAACCCAAACATTAATCCGTAAATTGCGATCAAAATCATCCGCGCGACGCCTTCGTAGCCGTGTGACGCCCCAAACTG